>JGI24158J21664_10006383_pt1 | contig 15539 bp, 13 predicted proteins | sample Ectturendosymbi3_FD_21664 | JGI IMG/M metagenome (IMG submission 21664)
GCAAAACCGGAGTAACTTATTTGCTGCTGTGCAATTGTAACATAATCAAGCACAGTTACCATTTGTCGCTCAGTTCGCGGTCTTGAGAACTTCAAATCATTTCTACTTCACACATGTTTCCACTAGCCAAGGTGACCTGTGCTGTGTTACACTTACTTGTCAAGCTGCAAGCTTATAAGTTGGGCGAAGCTGACCAAAGTGTCGCTTGCTATCGACGAAATGCTGTTATTCCGAAGGTCTATGTGCTGGACTGAGGTCGATATATTGGCCGGCCATTCCGTTAGTTCTGCTGAAACTAAACGAGAAGCAACTGTACAATGACAATACCCCCCAAACACATACGTTGGTGGGTATGCAGGCTTGTCCATGGGAATGTCATTCCTATGGGAATCCCATGGGATGGGACGGGACAGCACACATTTGTATTTCCTATGAGACTCAGAAATAGAATGAGAGTGTCAGAATGTTACTGAATTGTCATACGTAGACTATACTTTTGAATTTTAAAGTCAATAAATTTTGTCGTTTTGCATGTCTCTTTCTACATGTAGTCCTATTTAGGAGATACTAAACCTAAATTTTCATAAATTTAATAATTTTAATTGAATTGTATTCAATATTAATATTGTAATAATATAATGGGAATCCCATGGGATGGGACAGGCATCAATTGCTATGGGAAGGGACAGATAAATATGTCCCATGGACAACCCTGTGGGTATGCACATCTAATTCGTTTTTCTCAACAGAAATGGATTTGGCTGCCTCAGGTAGCGTACGCTACATATTCTAATAACAGAAGAAACGCTATTGATTAAATGAACCTTTACTTCGAGCTGGTCTGTTTATTATTGATCACAAGGGTTGCACTATACAGCAATCGTAGAATCACGTGCCTGTTCACGAAAACAATCGTAAATAAACAAACAAACAACTCGCAGGTACCTGTGCAATTCACTTTAGATTCCTCGGGGCAAACGCATCCTTCTGGACAAGGCGCTTCTTGGCTGTTCACAGCCGTTGCAAGGAAACACAACGCTGCGATAATCTTCACTGCGCAAGACATTGACGATGCCTTGTTTATATCGTCGTTAGATGGACGCTAGCCTTCTCAAGCTATAAAGACAAAACGCTAAGATCTCCTCTTTGCAGAAACGTTTTTAATTTTGTCTCGCTTTCACATAAAATTGACCGTTCGCACTTCCGGCATAGTTTGGAACGAAACCCTGTATATCATCAATGTCTTGACTCACTAGAAGCACCGACTTCACTGCTTGATTCAAATCGTCTGTGGTATACACTAAGCTTCGATTCCAGTTCGCAGCGCCTCTGCAGGTCTACGTGTCTCTGTGTACACAACCACGCTTCACTGGCAAGGAAAGCTTTGGGCGTTTTCGTTTTTGTTCAGATCGGCGGCGAACTTGAGCAAACAAAATGCTAGCAATGCTTATGATTTGATTATTGTTAATTTGTTACCACCGCTAGGCTTTCACTACTTCGCTTTTCGGGTAGTGCGCAGACAGAACGGCTAAAAGCAACAAGAGCTGTAAGTCTTGTGTTCTGAACAAGTTATACTTGACTTGACACTTTGCTGGCATAGTTCACTCATAGTGTAAACTTCTACGTGTCTTAAGAAGTTTTATCCTTCCTCGCGGTGGATTTGCGACATTCGGCTGTTGGGATTATTTACATTTTCAAAGTTTGTTATTTTTTTAATTTAAATCGATCTACACAATACCGTCAGCCGTCAGCACCAAGACGTATTTTCGTCTCTTACATTCGTAGCTCCTGATATCTTTCACCATCTGATGTCACCCAAAAAACTTGCTTGGTAACGTTATGCAATCACAGGATCAAAGCGAGTTGGCCGCTAAAGATGACGAAGTGGTCGATCACCGCGATGAGGAGGAGCCGAAGAAGGAAAACAGTGCTGATGATCAAAATCCAGGAGATCAGAGCGAATTTAATCCAGACGAGAGGTACGTCCTGTTTGGCGTCATTCATGCGAACTGGTGTGTCATGTTTTTTGAACGTTGGTTGCGTCATACCTCACTGTCAACTCACTTCCGGGTTTCTGCAGACTGAGCTCCAGAAAGAATAGTAAATCTTGTTGTAGATGTTTCCCTGCCCTCCTGCAACCAGTGGAGAGAAATGTTATTGTGATTCGTTTTTACCCCGAAGCTTTACCATCTGTGTTTATTTTAAACCAAGATCGAGACTATGCAAATTAATCTGGCACACACTGTAACACAATTGTTTCCTAGCATCTGTAACAACACCAGTAACTATGGTAGCAACAGAACAGCATAATTCCCACATTCAGATACAGCGATGTTTACGTTGGCCAACTTTCTTTTGCTACTCATCACAATTACTTTTACAGTGACTGCGTAGTCGTGTTTCGACGGTTGTGACGTCACTTTGCAGGTTGTTTGTGAACGTTTGGCAGTAAATTGTCATTGCGCATCGCTGACCTTATCAGCAGGTTTGTGTAAAAAAGCATAGAACAAACGCGCGTTAACGCTTCTACCTCCAAAAGTGTGTACCGGCAGTAGTGTGTACCGGTCGCTCCTGGTTCAAAGTCGACAATCTTTGCGTTTTGTCAGAGATGAAAATTATGATGAGGAGGAACGTCGCGCTCCGGAAGAAATGAATCTTCCTGATGACATGAACATCGATGAGGAACATGCTGGAGACGAAAAAAACGAAGGTGAAACTCGATGGAACTTCGCTGCATTTGTTGGTTCCTTCTTGCGTATGGAGGTTTCCCACCGAGTTTCCATGCTTTGTTTATTGCGGAAAGGCGACACAATCACGACACACGAATCATAGCAGACGAAGCACAGTGAAGCGCTGGCATACGAACACGATACAACAGCGTGCAGCACGTATTTGCACAAAGCGCAGTCGCAATTTTTGGGACACCGCGGGCGCTAGCAGCATTGAGCTGAGTGCTAGGTTCCTTGCTCAAGGGAACGACCGGCGAGAGGGATCGAACTCCTGCTTCACAAATGTGAGGCCAGCTCTTTACCGAAAGAGCTAACCGGCCAGCCGTTGGTTCCATCGATGAAACAGTTGGTGAAGCCATGCAGCAGGTTGCGCCAGAAACAAGTTATCTGTTAGGCGTATGTGCGGATGCATTTTTTAAAATTCAGTGCTCTATCAGTTTATGTGTTGTCGAATAATGAACCTGGTGAGTTACTCGCAGTCTCGGCTGTCGTTNAAGGCGGTGCCTTGCGTGTTTACATCACGTGATCAGTTCCAACCAACTGAAAGTTTCTTCCTATCAGCTTGCCTGAGGTGGGACGTAATCAATTNATTGGCGCGTCAGTTTCATCATTTCTGTGACTTCAGCTGTTAACTTCAAGGTGAGAATCAACATACATCACAATAAGTTTCAATTGAGTCGTTGTTATGTCGTCCAGAGGTTGGCGATGATGGTCTTAGTGACAAAGAGGATGGCACTGAAGAAGGAAAAGAAGAAGCAACTGAAATGCCAGAAAAAGAACAGCCTGCTAATGACCTTCCCAACGGTAGGTCCACGTTTTGTTCACTAGAACCATTCTCAGAAATAACCGCGCTTATGAAATCGTTCTTCTTTTTCGTAGCAGTATGTTTTTTGCTGCTTATTTCATTCAGAATATTTTGTTTTCTTGCAGCTTGCAAAGAATGTTTTCTCCTTGCAGCTTTTGTGAAAATGCTTTCCTACAGCCTTCATTTCATTGAGAGTAGCTAGCAGCTGGTTGGTTTCCCGTGAGGTTTTGAATCCCGCCAAAAATAAATTCGTTAATAGAAACACTGTCACTTTGGTTTGCAATGGTTACAACAACTGATGACTGGCCTTTTCCTCCTTTTCGAGCGTCACAAGCGATTTCCTCATCCTTTTGTTTTCTTGGGCTAAACATGGTATTGTTTTGCAGAAAGTGGAGATGACGTCGACAATGGTGACGTTTCCGATGACAACAAAGAGCAAGACGATGTAACCCCGGAAGCGAATGATGTTGGAGAAAAGGTCGAGGAGGAGGAAGAGATGGATGTTGACCCGACTGGCGATCACCAAGAGACGGAACCTGGGGAGGAAATTGCAGGAGAAAAGGAGGAGGAGGATGAAGAGGAAATGGTTTGTTGGTTCGCATTTCGTCATTGCACACCCCTCGACAAACCTTGCACCTTGATCCAGGGTCTAATGCTGCCGACGTAAGATGAGAGCGATGAAATTCTCGTGTGTTCCCGCTTCGTTATTGTTTGAAAACTTCCTGTGCTGATTGAAGCTAAAATATTACGAACGTTCCAGAAAAGATCTACATCGCAGCTTCCCGCAATGAAATGTGTTCTCCGGAACTTTTTTCTTGTCATTCTTGCAACTATTCTTAACATCAACCATTTGTGATGCAGCTTGCTACTTCTGAAACAGATGGAAAGAGGAACTGTCTATTGCTTTATTTTTTTCCAAGAACTGTGTTTCAGCGAATTATTGTTCTTTTTTATTTGGCTTAAACTAGTATTAGCCACGTTCACCTTATGTTTTTGTGCGTTGGTAAAGATGAGCTTTCCTTCTTCACCTGCCAGTGGACGATATTCACAATACGGTGCGATAACAGTCCCTGTTACTGTATTTGCGTTAAACTTCGTAATTGTGGGCAGCTGGACTATTCAAAGCAACTACCAGCAGTGCCAGAAAATACCTTGCATAATAATAAACACCAAAAAAAACAAACAACACACACTTTACCCGTGACACCTCCTCTTTGCCGTCTTGTGCTCCGCATCTCTTCATCTTGCCCAGGATAAAGAGAGCAACATCCGAAGCACTGGCGAACAACTCCCGAATGAACAAGATGCCGAAGATGCTGAAGCGAGAGACAAAATCTCCAGGTAAAGTTTTCTTCGGGCTGTGCTCTATTTAACACTTGCAGGTTGAAGCTTTGCCACCAGAACACCTGATGGAAATTACCAAATTACAAAGTTTTTTTACCATAGAAGTCATAGAAACGCAATCCACGTCGAAGACCGTCAAACAACGGGCGCGCAACCGTAACCAGACGTTTTTGTAGTTAGACGAAAGTCATTAACAGTTGTTGCTCGTAGTTCGAGGATTACCTGATCTTCGGTCTCTCCCTGCCTACAAACACCATTCTCCATCGCCAACTCCTGATAGTCAAATCAAGACTGACCTTGACACAATCAATTTGGAAACGTCTAGCCCACAGCACCAACATGCTAAGGGTGTTTTTATCGCTGGTTCATCGTCTTTTCGACCTTGTCGCAGAAAAGAGTCGAAGCCGAGCGATGACCCTGTTGAGCAAAGCTCTGAAGCAGCGGAGGAAGCTTCTCAGCGAGACGAGGAGAAAAGTACGTTTTTGTGTCGTTCAAGTTCCTGCATTTTGTGAAATTAAGAGTTACCAGTAAACTCATTCTTTTGTGTCTGTGCGTCCAACCTGCGGGAAAGTGTTACGTTCTGATTCCAGATGTTCATGGTATTCTTACGTGAAAGTAATCGATTTTAAATATATATATATGTGTGTAGTTTATATATACTTCACAGCCATATGAACCACGCATGTAAATTGTAAATTAATTTTAGTCAAATTGTTTTCGCGGACTCTTGCACTCGCCGCAAGTTGAAATGTCTCAGCTTCAACTTTCGGAGCAAAATTTGATGATTAAAGTAAAGCTTCACCAAAAACAAGCAATGGTTCTCTAATTTTTTGTTGATGTGCAATACGACTATAAAATCTTAGATCAGTTGTTCTTAACCTATGTATCCATATAACTTTGAATTATTGAACTCAACCTCATTTTGTGTTTTTGTTTTTATTTGTAAAACAAAATTCATCATGCAGTTATCAACACTTGTAATCTTTTTTCATGTTCTCTCCCAAGCCATCCATATCTAGATTACAGAAAATCAAAGCTGTTAACTTATTAACTAATTTAAGCGTTGGTGATCCGATAGACAAACAAAAGCAATTCGTCCAAAGCTTAAGAACCTCTGCCTTAGATAGAAAAGTCAGCTTGACACCTCACCTGTGTTGTTTTGTCTCTAGCGGTGTGAACGAACAAGATTTAGTTTGTCATATTGTGCGTTATATATAGACGGTGATGAACATGGCTCTGGCCTGGCTGCCACAGAAGATGACAAGTCGCAGTCTTCCACGGCTGCGCTGTCTGAAAATGCCACCAGCGCTCAGGAGAACCAACAAACGTCCATGGAAAGTGATAAGATGGGAAAAAGCGACTATAAGAGGAGTTTGGCCGATAACCTGGTAAGTGGTATATGATGTGGTGGGAAGAACTCATGTAGCTTTATTGGATCTCATTCATTTTTGTCCTGTGTTCCGAAATTCGTTAGTGAACAGCATCAGCTTTCTCCAACACCTGCCTTTATCTCAAATTTTGCCGTTTCCGAAACCAAGCTGTGTTTTTATTAAAATTTAGCCCACGCCAGTTTTCTTTATGGACCGACAGCGTTTTCTTTCAGTCCGAAATAAGCATAACTAGAAAAAGAATTGTTCTTGGTATTCTGTTGCGTTAACCGTTCAGGGCTCATCCATCGTGCCCGAACATGGTCGTCCCCAGGCGACCTTGGTTTGTCTCAGTCATCCCCGCTGCTGACATAGGAGAACGAACTGTGGTACGTCGCAGATGAATTTGGTGACGTCACAGATGGATTTCGTGACGTCACAGACGGATTGCATTGTTGAAATAGCGCTTTAAGCAAAAGCGACTCGCAATCCTTGGTTTCTGCGATCAAAACTGAACCGCTTGAAGGTGGTTTCGAAAACTCGCTGAAAAGCCATTTTTTCTGTTTTCAAACCAGAGCAATCGCGTCAAACGACTTCGAACAATCGAGAACAATGCCGACGGAAGTGACGAAAAAAGCGAGGAATGTCGCGATAGATCTGCGGATGAATACCAACACGTGGATGAAGGTCAAAGGTTAGTTGTATGTGAATTAGTCGCAAACGAATGAGTTTTGCGTGGCAAGTTTGAGTGCTTTCGTTATCCAGCAGCTGTTGCACTTCTCACAAACATCAGAAAACAAACGCACTTTCGCCATCTGTGACGATATTATTGCCGTTCGTGACGATATTATTGAATTTTGTGGAGATATTCGAATGGTTAAAAGCGATAGAAATGCTGCATGCAGTAGTGATTTTCGCACCCGCGGCGATTGAAAGAAATAGTTGCTTAGTCGCAAAATTTACACATTGGCGCTGTAACGTGCGTTTCACACACTAGCTGTAGGATGGCGCTCCCGTCTGGATCAGCTGAACCATGTTTTGTTTATTTTAGTTATGACAAACAGACGCTGGATGCCGCAACAGAGCAGCAAACAAAGGAACAAGGACTCGACAATGACTCCGGCGACGACTCTGAGGTGAATGTTTGGCGTCGCTTGTTTGACGGACAAAGGTCATTGTTTCGAATCTCACTTTCGCGAGAACTGCGCGAGTTTTGATTATACTACTTAAATTATGACGTCACAATGCGCGTGCAATATTCCCGCCACTCACAATCAACTTCGCCGCAGCACTGAACGCAGGCGCGTGTGGGAGTAATCGTTTCTGCGATGTTTTGTTCAAATGTCGCTGAGTTGTGCGCAGGGACTAATCGAAACATTACTCGTCTTGCACTTGTTTCGTGATGCGAGAGTCTTCTCATACAGGATGACGTCGACAATATTGACGTCAGACAACGCGTGGATGATGACGTAATGGAAACTGCCCAACGCGATGGAGATCCGGCTCCGAACGGCAAAGATAGCGGCGACTTGCAATCAGTGAGTTTGTTGAACGCTACCCTGTGTGGCATTATAGCGTTTACATTCGGCGCGGGATATTGTGACGCAACTTTGCTTGGTTTTCGTTGAACTGCGTTTCCATCGTCGCAATCGAATCCTTTTATCGATTTGTCCTCCAACTTCGTTTTTATCGACATTCACTGTTCGGTGGAAAGTCTGTGCATCACCTGTTCCCTTTGCATTCGCAGCAAACGACACAGTCGGTCGCAAGTAAAGAGGAGGTGTTGGACGATGTTGAAGAGAAATCTGCTGAGGAGCCGATGGAAATGTTGGTGAAGAAAGATCTTCCTGATTCCTCCATCCACACTAACCGTACGTAAAGCTTTTGAAAACTATCATCTTTACCAAGAAGAATAAGCAACGTGCTGGTCGGCCTCGATATCCTTACCAGCATTATTTTGTGTGCAGTGTCTCAGTGGAGTCCCAGTGACCAGTTCCTCCCTCAGGACCCCGAGTTACTGATGGAAGTTCGCCGAAAGATGGAGGAGCAATTGCGGCTGATGCAGAAAGATCAAGTCGAGGTGAGCTGGTGCCGGGGTTGCGGGTTCGATTCCGCGTTGCACTTGAAAAGCTGAATACGATCGCTCGTAATTTGCGCGGTGCATGTTCGTGAAGCCAACATTTGCAAACGGACCAGTCAAAACCTAAATGCATCGCGCATTTATCAACTATTATTATATCTTCCAGATCGAGGATTCGGAGAGACTATGGCAACAGTACATCAGTCTGACACAGCCTTTGTCTCAGCAATTGAGCGAACAGCTCAGATTAATACTGGAGCCGACCCAGGCCGCCAAACTCAAAGGAGACTACCGCACTGGACGGCGACTTAACATGAGAAAAGTAAGGACTGGTGATTGAAGTTTTTGCCTCGGACTGGATTTTCGTTGAAAGGATTTGAATATTCCCAGTGGGACAGTGCGTTGCCATGGTGACGTCAGTTGCAACGTAACAATATGTCTTAAGGAGAGTCTTTTCGCAGCATACGATTAATTAAGAGCGCAATAGATCACTGATCAGTACTGTATCTAGTAGGTAGGCTTACTCAACTCTTTCACTTGAGCAAATCTTACGCCTTCTTGTATGGTGTTTGTAACGACGACCCTGTTCCGTTCTGACCATTGCTTTCTTTTTTCATTGCCGTATTTAAAATATTATACCGCTGGTTTTCTCAGAATATTTCAAAAAACAGCATCTGCTATGATTCGGTTTACGATATCAAATGCTTGCTCTGCAACCGTGCTCTCGCTGGAAGTCTGTGTTTACGCCAAACTCTGTTATGGTTCCCTCCCCACAGGTGATCCCGTACATCGCCAGCGGATTCAGGAAGGACAAGATATGGATGAGGAGGTCGAAGCCGAGCAAACGTTCTTATCAGATCCTACTCGCAATGGACGACTCGTCCAGCATGGCTGACAACCACACCAAGCAGGTAGTGACGTTGGCGCCGCCCGTGTGCAGTCGAGCGAAACGAGAAAGGAAACAGAACTGGATCGTTTCAAAATTTTGGTTAATGCAGTCAACTAGCTATTTTTAGCATTTTGTCTTTTGTGGAAAATGTTTCTGGAGTTTTGCGATTGTAAGTGTTTCACAGCAGAATATACAGTGTATTGGTTGAAAGATAATATAGCGACGAACACATGAAGATGCGAAATCGTTCCTTCCCATTTTAGATTCACTGGAATTCTTGATGAAGCAAAGGAAAATTACTTGCTTACCGCCATTGTGTAGAGTACTTACTTGAATGCAGATACGTGCAAGTTTGAATCATTCCAAAAAGATGAAAGCAGAGCGCAGTCGGCTGATTCCTCAAAAGCTTGCAGAAAACCTAGAGCTTTTAAACTGTTGAAGGAAAATATTCAGAGTTTTGTCATAATATCAATGGTGATTTCTTCGCCGTGCACGAGACAAGGAACGAACGAGTAATTGCCGTCGGTCAAGCTTGAAACCTGTTCTTTCTACTCTAGCTCGCATTTGAATCCATGGCTGTCATATCATCAGCTCTGTCAACACTCGAGGCTGGACAACTTGGTGTCTGTAGCTTCGGTGACGACATCCGACTTCTGCATGACCTCACGCAACCTTTCAGCGACCAATCAGGAGCCGCCGTTCTGCGTCAATGCTCCTTTGCTCAGGAGAGAACCAATGTGGCCAAGGTCAGTGGCCTAATGCAACCTAATGTGGGAGGAGTTCACTAAACAAGCGTTTTAAATCAACTTGAAAAGTGAACCCGCGCAAAAAAAGAAAAACCAACATGCGTTGCACAAACGACAAGCAAAAAAGCAGCAAACAGAATTGACAAAACTAAATTGAAGCTGCTGCAATTGCTTTGCTTATCGGCCATTGCTCTTTGAACAACTCATTAGAAAGTGCCATCGAAGGCTTCATTAATCAATGTTATCCTTTCCTACGATAAGTAGTTGATGTGTAACACGTTTCAAACATATTTCCTTTGACGGAACATTTCGACCAAAGTTATAATCGCTGGCAACAAATGTATACTTGCTGTTCAATCAGCACTGGTGTCTCCTGTTGTTCATCTAAGGTCTAAGCCACGGTTTTATCTTTCGTTGTCCGTCGACTCGGTAGGATTTTTCAAACACTGACAGAAGTTCCATTTTCACTTTTTGCTCAATATTTTTATTTGTAAAAATCCCTCAACCGATTCCGTCACCAATTGTGAACCTAAATTTACTGAAAAAAAAAACGTTACAACGCAGTTTATTCTCGCTCATCAATCAATGTCTGACTGTGTGTTTTTCAAGTATCGCTACGAACTTTTATTTGCGGCAGATGCTGGACATGAGCGTGAAAATCCTGAAATCCGCCCAGTTGGGTCACCACCACCAGTCAACCCCCGACCCCAGGGTCGCTCAACTCCTCCTCATCATATCAGGTGAATAATGCTGGGGAGGATGAGATATTTTGCGCCGTTCGACTGGGGAGGAGGTTGTTTCAATGCGACATCTGTTTAGAAACTGTGAGAAGAGTAAAATGCTCTTCTGGTCTTTAACGCAAACACGTCGTAGGACAATAGGAAATGTTTGTCGACGCACTGCACTCGCCCCGTGTCCAAGTAATTTTTACTTCCGCTTTCGTTTCGACCTGAGCGTTTCCAAACAACGTCCATTCTGAAAGCACTTTTCCACGACGACCTTCTGCGAACCACTGCTTGCCACAGCGGTTTGTGCATACATTGCTTCACCAGCCATCAACCACCTTGTAGCGCATATACTTACGTTCGCCAGACGGTCGTGGCCTGTACATCGAGGGTAAGGAGAAAGTCGAATCGTCGATTCGCGCGGCGCAGGATCGCGGCATCTTCACCGCTTTCGTCATCCTGGACAATCCCGCCGCGAAAGACTCGATTCTCGACATAAAAGTCCCTGTGTTCAGCCAGGGTGGCAAGGTATGTGCGGATGCGCTGCTCGGAGTGTGGTATCGCTGTGACGAGGAACCCCCCACTGCACTGGTGGTATCGCGCAGTGATACGTCACTGTCTGTTTATGGCACGGTTGCCTCACAAGTCTCTGATGGCGAGTAATCAACCAATGTTTTTTTTTCTTACTTAGCAACAAATTTTCAAAAATTAACAAACTTACTGATTTTTCCATTGTCCTAACTTAAATTATTTTTTCCATTAAATGCAACTTGGGGCGCGCGAGCCATGAACGACGATGTGCGGCAAATACGTAAACTTCGCATTCTGAAACCGGATAAACCTGTTTTCGCTGAAAATTATTCAAACGTTCAACGCAGCAACTTTGCTGCACAACGACCCAGGGGTACACTGCAAATCAGTGCTTCCCAACCAGGGGGTGCGTGACGTCATTCCAGGGCATCCAAGAAGCATCCGTCTCAATGACAGGATTGATGGATCTCTCCTGCGGCTTCTTCGTTTTCTTTCGCAATGGATTATAGAAAAAGCGTTACGTTCGTTTGGACCCAGTTTGTCACGATATTAATTATTCGCGTAAACATTAACTGCAATCTATTCTTATTTACGAGCTTGTCGTAGTTTCTGCTCGAATGAACTAGATATTGGCGTTGTTTTTTGTGAGGTGATAATTATTACCTTTCTGTACAATTTTAAGATATTAATCAGAGCGAGTGCATTCCATACATTCGAGTGTATTCCGCATTTCATTATTCTTAGTAAATAGTTCTTCTGAACTGAATCGAACGTGAAGTAGAGGAATGTAGTTGTGTGCACTTTCTTGCTGGGGTGAATTGTTGTTCTTATAAGTGTTTTGTTAATTTGGAGAGATGTTAAGCTGGTTCTTGATTTAGAAATTGTAGGGGAAGCGAGGTTGGAAAAAATTTTTTAGAGGTACGGGAGCAAAAAGTTTGAGAACCCTGCTGTAATCGAATACATACATATATATTGTGCATACATCCTTACTAATGATGTCGTTCAAAATGGTTAAATTAATCAAATCTGCATTACACGTTGCCATCAAATGCTCTCCGTAAATCTTGCACCTTGTTGTTTTGAAACGTTTCTATGTTACGTAACACTTACTGCCCGATACAGTGTGCAGGAAACATTGGAGTGTCACGCATCGTCTAAGACGTTGCTTTTCTGCCACTGTCAATGGACTTAAACTGTGAGGCAAGGTTTAGAGTCTTTAGATCCATATTGAAAAGCGATAAGGAAGCAAAATTCTTCTGCGGTTAACCCATAATTAGCCTTTTGTTTCAAAAATATCTCTACGCGCTTGCAAATGTTTTTCTATGAACTAAATGCCTTTACAGTAAGACGAGCTTACCCTGTCACTGTTTGCCAAGTAAGTTTATCGTTTGCTTTCTTTGCACATGAAGGCGTGCGGTATATTCTAAAACGTGACGCAATGTGCGGTGCTCAGATGCCTGAACGGCTTTTTGACCGAAACATACAATAAATCCATGAAATAGGTTCAAAAGTTTAGTTTGCCGATGGCATTGGACCTCATCAAACACCGCCAACTTGTGCAGCACACAAAGCATTGTTTGCTAGCTGTAGTTGACTCCCAAGCACAATCTACTGTTTTCTGCGTCCATCACCACTGGATGTTGTAGCAATGAGAAACAATGCTAATCTATTGTCTAACGATTTACTGCCAATACGACCATCCAAGACTTGCAGGTTTTGCAGTATTCCGACGTTAACAAACTTTGTTATAAAGAACGTACCAGAGCAATCTTAAACGCTTGGTAGAAGTTTAAAGCAAACTTACATGGTTACTGTTTTCTTTCAGAAATTGGAAATCCGATCCTACATGGGCGATTTTCCTTTCCCTTTCTACGTCATCATTCGTGACGTCAACGCACTGCCAGACACTCTGAGCGAGGCGCTGAGACAGTGGTTCGAACTCGTAACCTCCGGCGTTTGATCGTCAGCGCATGTCTTGCAATAAAATGATCGTTCGCATCGTATTTTGTGAGTGATTTAAGTCGATTGTGGCAACATCCAGCTGAAAAGCGGGGTCAGTTTTCATCTTCAGAAAAAAATGATAAAGAGCGATTTTTCTGCTAAATCTCTTGCTCCACCCACAACTCAGTGTCGTTTCCGCGTGTTCGATCCTCAACGTCGCTACCATCATATTTAGTTCCAACCTCGGTCTTTTGCTCGAACAGCATTTTGTAAAATTGCAACAAACGATTTTGTTTATGCAGTTGGTCGACTTTTTCATGTCGAACTTGGCAGTAATGCGACGTTCAACCTGCCGAAAACGTTCATTTTACCATCCGGAAAAATCACATTAAATTAGGATCATTAGTCTACAACAAAGGGTGGATTTCGGGTGAGGTACTTGCCTCGATCCACTCCCCGTTTGTGAAAATAATCGATTATTATTTGTTTTGGGGGCAGTAGAAGAGATGAGGGCAATGGAAACTGTGTGTTTCTGTTCTCAGAAGTAATAACAGAAATCTAGAAAAACAGTCTGAATTTTCTAGGTACGCGAAAAATTGCAATAAATTTATTTAAAGTCAACCAATAATATACCCATGATACTGTTATGAAAAGGCACTTCCACCCCGGTTGCCCCCTTTTTAAAAGGGCAGGTAGGAAATGCACCCGTTATCCGGAGTCCGACTGAGATTGCAAAAGCTTTAGGAAGTCCAGTTCCGCACAAGACAACAAATTATTCAGCAAAGTTTTGTTTGCTTGTGGCCATTTGCGTTTATACGTTTTGAAACAATGATTCTGACGTTCTAGGAAAAATAATTAATCTGTGTTAATATCCTATCAACATTATGCCAGTAACAATATTTTATGACTGGTAAAAGTTTCTCGATGACATAATTTGGATAGCTGCTTCAGAAACGTCGCATTAAGGTTGCCAGACGTCCTTGAGCACTGTGCACCACATCCTACAGCCGGTTTCTTGAGTGCTAGTGACGCGGAACTTTACCGCAGATTTGTTGATGACAATTTAAACGACTCCATCATAAATGTCAAATAAACGTATTCATCAAGCACTAACTTCAGTGTTTTGGAATTAACGTTTCGCCTACCAACGTCAGCACTCATTGCATTGAAAATAAAGTGGTCGACGATATGGCAGCATTTTGCGATATATTATTATTTTCCAGCTTTCGCGAAATTATTGTGTTTAATTATTGCAATTATGTTTCAATTACTGTAATTATGTTTTAATTATTGTAATTCATTTTGATTATTGCACTTATTCCTTTATTCGCATTTGACTCCAACATATGCTAGTGGTTTAAGGAAACAATTTGAAGTATGATCAAAAGATCAAAAAGTGTTAAAATGTAATTTGAAATTCGCATATGAAATTCGCAAATGCAACCATATGTTAGTATATTTGATTTTGTAACAAATTTGTCGATCAAACGCCAATCGAGAAATTGACAACAAAGTACAACAATACGCCTGTTAACAATCGGAATATTGACACTCCTTTCTGTGATTTAATAGTAAAACACGAAAAGCTAGGTCTTTGCAGAAATCAAGTAGTAAAGGCTACAAGCTTTGCACAATGCGTAGCGCTACAGTAGACCAGTACTTCGTAACATGACTGCTGGTTCCAGACCAGTACGGTGCATCGTGACGTTAGTGCTGATGATACGACGATAGGATATGCTTTCTTTCAAAATTTCAATCAACGAAGTATTGAAAGTAAGGTTAATGTCTACAGTACGTTTAGGCTGACTTTAGACTAGCATCTTTGAACGAAGTAAGCTAAAAAAATGTCTAAAATCTAAAAAGTAGGGCTAAAGCATGTGGAAAATGCTTGTGTTTATTGCTACACTGAAAGATCAATATAAGGAAATGATACTTATGAGTAAAAGGAACAATTAGGGTTGAAGACCAAAGTTTTAAGAAAACAAATACATTAAAACTATCGCTTTGGTAACATTGGTAGATATTTGTTTAAAATGTTGTTTTCATTTGTACGTTCGCTATTCTCTGCCCAAATTGACAATCTTCTATTCAGTTGAAATTTTTGGAACAGGTTATCCTCCTCTTACACGTTTTCTGGAAACCATTGGTAAAATACCACAATATCATTACGAAAATATTTCGGAAGTTATACATATATTGTTTCATATGACTCAGCTAGTAAGCAGAAACAATGCAAAAGCCATCATACTAAAAAGTAGCCATCTGTCAGTGGAAACTAGAGTAAATGAAAACACAACGGCAAACGAACTGATCAATGTAAACAAAGATTGTCGCTATGTGACAGAGGATTGGTGAAAGACGATGCAGATCATTTAGTCAACC
>JGI24158J21664_10006385_pt1 | contig 15538 bp, 9 predicted proteins | sample Ectturendosymbi3_FD_21664 | JGI IMG/M metagenome (IMG submission 21664)
TTGATACTTTGGATGACCTGCTGGGTTTTCGGGTTCAAAAGTTATGATGTAAGTTAGTAAAAATATTTGACTAATTAGCTAATTAGATAATTAATTAGTTTGTTCGTTTTAAATCATAAGTTTTGAACCAGAAACGCTAGAAAGTCGATCAAAGGCTCAAAAGACTCGGACTCGAGCCTTGTTTCCAATGAAAACTTCAGCGAAACACCTTGGCCTAGTGTTTGGGCCCTAGGCCAGGTAACATGAGCCAAAATGACCCTAAAACTACTTCATTTATGACGTCAGTCACAAAAAATCCGCACTCCCAACCAAAAAAATTTTTTCGAGTGCAATCTACTAGACTGGCCGATCCGTTTGAGCCCTTGAACAGCTCTTTAGCGCAATTGGAGGAGGAGCTAGAGCGTTGGTAAGGCAACTGAAAACTGCTGTTTTTTAGGCCGAAATCCAAGTACGAATATACCGTAGGCCGACTCTCAACGTTTTAAGGGAAGTGGGACTGTGACACAGGTGTGTGGTGCAATATTAGTTACTGTCTGGTGTAAGGCAACCAGTCTGACTCATTAGAATCTTCATCTGATGAGTAGTATTGGTGAAGGCTAGTATTCCAGCAAAGATGATTAAAATCTGTTTGACAACTTCAACTCTTCAACCGTTTGCTTTGTATAGTTCCGGTCTTGGTCTCCACTTTGAGATGACGCTTTCTCTTAGAACAGAAGAAAAAGTTCCATTAGCTTTGCAAATTGTTGAAAGAAATAAAAACATATAGTACACACCACAACTTCTCTTGTCTGTGTGCAGACAGTGTTGCTCTCAGAACACACATGCAAGCTAATTTCTTTGTATATACTTTGGATTAGAGATCGACCGATATGGCTCTTTTGGGCCCGATACCGATGCCAATATATCAGCCATTCATGGACCGATAACCAATATTTCCAAAATTTTGAATCTTGTTTTCTGCTTGATTATCAAAAATATGATGTTTTCTATGCCTTACCTTTTTTCAAAAACTTAAAAAATCAGGAATTATTAGTTAAAAACTTCTTTTTTGGCCAAAAATTGCCAGCCACTAGAGCTAGAGAGCTGTTCAAACCCTCTACGGATTCAGCAAGTCTTCTAGTCGAGATCGAAAACAATGTTTTTCGGTTTGGCTTTTTCTGGAGGTGACGTCACAATGAGGGCATGTTTTCAAATTTTTGGCCACCTTTACCTAGCCCTGGGCCCTAACCCATTGACCCATTATTTTGAATCAAAGTTTTCTTGAAAACTAGGCCAAAATCCACGTCTATAGCGCCCTTGATGACCTGCTAGCATATCTGTAGCCAAAATTATGGGTTAAAAACCCAGTTTTTGGCAAAATTCAACAGGTTTCAAAAAAGGCATATTTTTCCCTCTCAGGGAAAACTTTGGCAAGCTATAACTCGGCAGCAGATTGAGCTAGAGAGCTGTTCAAACCCTGTAATGACTAGTGGCGTCATGTAGTTTAGAATAAAAAAAATAAATTTAAATTGGGGTGGGTGGTTTTGGGCCACTGGGATGATGACAAGGGTATGTTTTTTGGTTACTTTTATGATGTCATCATCCGATCCAACCTGCCAATATTTTGGCTTGCAATATGTTTGGTTTCCAAGCAAGAATACGTGTTTTCAGAGCCCTTGGTTGAGTTTCTAGCGTTTCTGGTTCAAAAGTTATGCCAAAAATGTTCCAAATAGGACAGGAAACTCCCAGGGGATTAGTGGGGATTTTCCCAATTAATATTCTACCATTTTTGCCATAACTTATCAACCAAAAACGCTAGAATGTCCATCAAACCCTTTAAAAGCTTGTACTATAGCCTAGAATGCATTTAAATCTCGCGCGGTTTCGTGCCAGTGATTCGGCTTGATTTTTGTAACTCCCACGGGACGTTGACATCATGGATTGTTTTGACAGACCTGTCAAAACATCCTGTGGTTTTGGAAACATGACCAGAAAGGCTGAAATCGCACGGTGAAAATTGTTTTTTCAGTCTAAACTACAAGTCTTTCCCGATTCAAAGCGGATTTAAACAGCTCTCTAGCTCGATCTGCTGGCGAGTGTTGTCCATATAGAGAAGGGGTGTGTTCCAACTCAAATTGTGATTTGGGGGTGTACAGAAATTTTCACCAATTTTTGTTTTTTTATCCATAATTTTGGCTACAGATATGCTAGAAAGCCATTCAAGGGCTCCAAAGACACAGATTTTTGCCTAGTTTCCGAAAAAAAACTTGAGCTAAAAGGGCCAGATAAAGGTTGCCAAAATAATGCAAAAACACCCCCACTTGTGACGTTCCCCCCAGCAAACGCCAAACCAAAAACAAAATTTTTTTGTCTATGTCAACTAGAAGACTTGCTGAATCCGTAGAGGGTTTGAACAGCTCTCTAGCTCTAGCGGCTGGCGATTTATGTCCAAAAAAGGGCAAGCCAATTTATTGGCTCGCGCGGTCGTTAAAGGGTCTGATTAATGATGATGTTTTTGTTTCGGCTGCAACGACCAACGCGTGCTTCATGATCCATCTTGTCTGCTTGTTTATGAAAAGGCACCTGCTAGCGTTGGTGCAAGATAACTGTTTTGACTTGGTTCATTGTGCTTCCTTGCGCAAATTGTCTGGATGCGTGAGGAATATAACAGCGTTTTGTCAACATCTACTGAGGCCTATATCAATATATCAGCAAAACCCAAATATTGGCCGATTATATTGGCCAGGCCGATATATCGGTCTATCTCTACTTTGGATCCATGGCTTCTTCTGAAACCTTTTCTGGGAGATTTTCACAATCATCATTTTCAGAAGCAGACTTTCACACTGAGCCGTAACTTATCTGACATTCTCATAAGAATGAAAAAAACAATCACTTTAATCATACATATCATAGCATAATGGATGTACAGTAAGAAACAAACAATATACGCAAAAAGTTAACAGTGTATTCGTTTCATACTTACGAATTAAAGTCACAACACATGTTATCTATTAAACTAAAATATTTCACCTCGAGATGAGGACGCTTTTCCAACGCCATAGATGTTCTCGGTAGTTTTCTTTTTGATGAAGATGGAGTTTTACTTTACGGTTCAGAAAGTATAGCACAAACAGCATCAGGTTTAAATTGTAACCTAAAATTCTTGTTATATCCAACAGGGGCTGCAAAAGTTCTGCATACAGCGAAATCGGAATCTACAGTGTTTTTCACTCACTCTTGCATGCTCGTTAACAATGTAGTTTTCCTTCCGACATTGATAAACCACGTTTGCTTTTGCTTAGGGTCTTTTGGAAAACAGAACATGCAAACACCCCACTTCTTGTGCTACAAGTTGCAACGGCACATATAACTATGTTAGTAGTTTGTAACCTAGCAAAATGATTATTGCTGTAACAATAAAAGTGCAGTGATGTATCTGCAGCAATTAATGTAAGCGTAAGACACACCTCACATTGTACTGCAAGCTAAATATAACACTGCAAGCATCAACAATTTGTATCTTGTCACAAATGCCACCAGAAAGATAGAATCTGAAACATGAACTGATCAAAACTATGGTGTACTTTATAATATCATGAGTGGTGATGCATTCCACTCAATCATGGAATCATACTGTATGGAGTCAACCATATGAACAAAATTTGGCCAGGTCACTTACAGAGTCTTGCATTTTGTCAACTTTTCCAGAAGTCCTTACAGTAGCGTAAGTAATAAGTTAAGCAGAGTTTTCTACAAAAATTTGTTTTAACCTCACAAAAGGTAATGGTTCAAGTTTACAGTGATGAAATTTGGTTCTTGGTCAATTAATGACACTCATTCACTTTAACAATGACATAAGAGATTTAAAATACAAGTAAATAGCCACCATGGAAGTGACTGGTTAACTGCTAAACAAACTCATGGTCAGCAAGTTACGCTGTATACTGAGTTCCCATGACGATTACACATAGGCCTGATAAGTAATCAAAAGCGAAACCAACAAAAGTTTCACATTTTTACATAAAAGATGTATACACAGTACTGTGTCAAATTCACCATTCTAGTAGCATAAATATAGCCATAACGCTAAGCAATAAAGACTACTATCACTTATTCTCAATCTAGATCGCCGATATCAGACAATGCACAATGCAAGAGTGCTTCAGCACATGTTTGGCAATAACGTCACGCTGATGAATCGCTGAGAAAACTGCAAAATCAGAGCTTGCCCAATTTACCATGTTTAGGAGCCCATAACTTGGCCATTTCAGCTCGCAGTGCGGAAAAATTTCACAGGCATGTCGATTTCGATCAAAAATCGGATATGATGATTTTCTCGTCACATGACCTTAAACTTACTACTGGGAACAACTCTAAAAGTCTTCTTTGAGGATGTCGATGATGAAACACCAACAAGTGTGGAAATAAACTTACTGATACAAGTCACTTGTGGGATTGGCCCATTGTGAAGGACATGGATATTGTCTTCTCTGCATTAAGTGTTGTTTTTATGGTGCAGACCAGCCAATACTTACAAATGCAGGCAGAGGAAAGGCTTGCTTCATTCTTAAGCAAGAGCATTGTGTCCAAAACATTTGCCAATTGCTGCAAGTTTGGAAAATAATACTGGTGATGAAGACTGCTTGAACAGAAGTGATCATTGTAACCTATTGTTTTTGCATGAAAGCATGCTGTAAATAAAACATTGAAAGTCTACATTATGGTTAAATACCTGTGCAAAAATATGGATTACTAGTAATGTGTACAGAACACAGTGAAAGAGCTGTAGTTTTCTTTATCCAAAAAAAGCTTTTTTGCCACTTTACCTGGGTAAAAATCTAGTGTGTTTTTATTATAGTTTTTCTTTGGGAAAAGATAACCAGAAAATTTCAATGTGACAATATACTTGACATGGGGGTTGCCATGTGGTGGGAGTGGTTTACCTTTTCATCTGTAAAAAGGTCAAATATTTTTTGTAAAACTGTACAACATTATCATGGTAGGTTCTGGCCATTTCATGTTGTTGATTTATAGAACATGCATCATTCATGGTAACTTGATTGTTACACAATTGTAGATGAAAATGTTCTCAGTCCTTCTAGCCTCCAAGCCTGATGCGTTTGTTTCTTTTACGATTTGCAGTTCCATATTTAGCTGATTCTATAGATTGGGAAAGCTTCAAGTTGTTCAGGAGCATAACCATATTATAAAAGGTCAATCCGTTATATGCAACCTAGAAAACTTGATGACAAACACATATTGTTTGTTTGGAATTTTGATGTTGGTGTACCCTTAACTCAGTGGTTCCCAAACTGAGGGTAAATTACCCCTCGGGGGTAATATGCGATTCCTCAGGGAGTAACGCAGAACTTAAACTTTAGACTGTTGATGTATATACACAAGTATACTGATTGCATTCTTACTACAATGCAAAACATTGAAGGTAATAAGACACAATCACCACCTTGATTTGGGTAACGCCTTGAAAAAGTTTGGGAACCACTGCCTCAACAACCCAGAGTGTTAAGACGATTGTGCAAAGTAAAATCTTTAAAGTAAATTTCAAAGAAAATGCCTTGTGCATGTGGGAGAAAGGATGTGAAACAATCAACAGTTGTAACGGAAAAACTCTAAACATGGTTCATTTTATTTCAGTGATTTGGAAGTGACAAAAACTGCAAGTATTTCAATTACAAACATGTGATCTGCTTTCCAGCATAAAATTCTGGAGACACTTCACACTTTGGGACGTGCCGATTGCCCACCTGGAATGAAACAGCAAGTTCTCATCTTCTTCAAGAACTTGCTCGGAAAGATTCGACAGCCACTGCTGCCTCACATTAACGTCCACAGGTTCGTATGCTTTTCGTACCGTTTTTTTGTTGGTTTTCATGTTTGTCACGTGTNATCAGTCGCTTAGGTACCGAACTGCGTCGATCATTGGTGGTGAGTGATAAGGTTAATAATATCCACTCATGGATATATATATATACAGCATATATAGTAGAGTTTGTGCCTGTGGTTGCGCGGGCTTTCGAAACACTTCGCAATTGTGGGCTGTTTCATAACGCCTGGAGTTACAAGAGCTGTCATTCATTTTGTGCAAGTGGCTGTATGCTTTCAACCATACTTCTTCGTTCATTGTAGACCTGTGTCGCGTCTGGTACGGGTGTGCGGGGAAGTCCCTGCTGCGCCTACGGAGGTTGAGGAAATATCCTTCCTGTGTACGGTGTGTGCCCGGCTGAAACGAGAACCGCATTTGATCAATTTCTTCTTAAGGGGCAATGTGCAGGAGGCGGTAATTGCTGGTGACAACGCAGTCAAGAAAGCTGATGTGAGTTTTACGCTCTTTACTGCACGTCATTCTCATATGTTTCCATTCCAAGAAAAGCACACCGACAGTTTTGAGCCTTCGCGACTGAACCTACCAAACCCACTGACTAAATTTAAGATAACTCTAGTCAGAATATCACTTTCGTTTTCCACTCGTTGTGACGAAACGTGTACATTTTAGATTTTTTTCAAATTATAATTTCCTCCCCAAAAAAATTTATAGCCTCGCTAAAATGTTAAAATTGTTAGTTTTTAATGTTATTTAACATGATTCCAAAATTGTTTTCTGCATTAGTATCAACATATTCTTAACAACAAAACTCTCCAAAGCTGTTTCGATTTGACGAAATTATCGATTTTCTGCACACTTGCCGACTAAGTTTTAAAACTTCGGCGAAAATTTTTACAAACAAGTTTTATGTAAACCGAGTTGTTAAGTAGAATTTATTGCTATTTTTACTTGGCATTCTCGATGTGCACAATCTGCCATTTACTAAGAAGTTTAGAATAATAATCGTAAGGAGCCAGCAGAACTGTCAAGAGTTTGCTAAAAAACATGAGAGATTTCGGATGTTTTTTTGCAAGGAAACAGCAATAACCCCATCGTTTTTGGCTTTGTAATGCATTTTAACCTTTTCTGTTGCGTTGGATAACGACTAACATATGTCTCGTGCCTCGCGAGGTTATTTTGTGCTGTCCGGGATGCGTTTTGAAATTTTCAAAAAATCACCAATGGAGTTGGTAGTTATAAATCATGGATTGTTCGTTTCTTCAAAAAAAAAAATACTGCTGTATCTCTACCGGTTCCTGACCCTGCGATACGACATCCTGCTGCCCACACTCTCGAACTGACCGAACGTTTCTTTTGCATACCACAACGAAAAACGATTACATTACGGTAACGACCACCGCAATGGAAATGAGGACTCGACGAAGCGGTACCAAAAGAAAAACGCAAGAATGCGGGCGCAACGCACGTGGCTGTAATCACTGCGCAAAGGAATTTAAAGTGGCAACGTCACATTGCTGCAACAAATACCAATTAAGTTTTTTTCCTCGCTGCTGTTTGTAGAGCCCGTGCAGGCAGTCAACAAGTCATCTTTATGTAAATTAGAGTTGTAAGAATAGATTTGCGGGTATAAGCATTATGCAACACACCTTGCGGGAAATCAGCTGCAAAAGCCGTTTCTAGGTCAGATAGTGCCACTGCTGCGTCACTGTCATTGTTGTCATATTGAGGCGCTTCAGGCTAATTTGAAAGCCTCATAATGCGGCGTTTGGGTTACTTCAAAAGTTATCAAACTGAAGGCTGTATTAACAGCCTTATTCTACCAAATATGACTAGGGTCTGTAATACTTATGTTGACACGGATTTTATCCTTGGAAAGATTTGAGGTTGCTCACTTTGTAAGTGACCTCTTGCGTCGTGAACTGCCACGCCTGAAAACAAAACTGTTGAGCAATTGCACCATTTCAGTTATTAGCCACTCGTCATTATACTGAACGATGGGTGTGTGTTTTCTGGTCCACATCGAGCTCAATTAAACAGCGGGTGTTGATCATCCGTCTTACAGTCACTTATAGCCAGGGCTTCCATCGATCTTGACTGAAAAATAAGGACAACCGGGAAACAATAAGAAAAAAATGAACAGAAATTGTTGAACGAAATGTATTCAGTAATCAGTCACACTTTGTGCTAGAAACGGTTTGTTCTGAAGAGACTACCTGGTGCATCTTTATCTAAGTCTAATTTCACTTCTAGAATGGACTTGACTGCCCTTTCGCTAAGGCTGCGTCTCTATGTGGTCCACTGTATCGAAACAAGGAAGAACACTCCACAAATGCACTGCTGACGGGAGAATAAGACAAAAAATAAAGATGCGAAACAAAACAAGGGCATTTCTTAGAAATAAGGACAGAAACATTTTCTAGGACACAGGCTTTCAGAATAAGGACGGTATGGCAGCCCTGCACAGCTGTAGTTGATGTGCGGAGCCCTTCGTGTGTGACCGTTTACTTGAGGCTGCGTTAAAACCCACGATTCGCAACTTAAGTCTTTTATCACTTTATTGCCAGCAAGCGGGCAGTGCCTCAGCTCCAAACAGCCTCGTCGCGGCGCCATCGAATTCCACCTCCTCGCCGTCGTCCGCCGCAGAGAAACGAGAAAGTTACGACCTGGTCGACTCCCTCCTCCACCTGTCGCGCTCCGAAGACGGCCGCGTCGCCGTGAAAGCTTGCGAGGGCCTCCTCTTGCTCGTCTCGACGCCGCACGAAGCGGCCGCGAAAGCGACTGTTCAGGACACCGCCTTGTGTCCTTTGCTCAATACGAGGCACGTCGGTCATTCTGTTATATCGAACGTTGATGCGTCGCTTGTTTGAGTTCAGCAGCGCGGACGTGTTGTTACGAAGGTCACGCACCTCTGCGCGTTGCGCAGTAAATGTTGTAGACAGGCACTTCTATCCGATCGATAGCAGTCTGTTCATTTACTTGCAACTGATACGGCGCTTGTAGCTTGGCGTACGACATGACATGTTCGTTGCTGCTAAGGCTTACTTCAAGTAGGATGAACTACTGCGTGGAAGCAAAGAAGTCTTAGATTATTTTATCGTTTTTTATTTAGTAGCCTGACTTTTGCCCATACTGCACAACCGAACAATACGCTGTCTAGTTTCGAACAATGCCACGCGTTTGGTCAAAGCAGCATCGAAATTTACGCGTCTTCTGTGAACCACTGGACCGTATCTTTTTTGAGCGCCTTGGAACTTTTATGAATGCAGCTCAAAAATAAACTCTTGACTCTTTGCACCACGTAAAGTACAAACCAATACTTGTTTTAGACAGAAGGCGTGCGCAGCGAAACTTGCCCCGTTTTTTACCGAGCATTGTGACGAAATAGTTTTTTTGTGCGGAGCATTGTGACGAAATACTGTTTTTGTGTGGAGCATTGTGATGAAATACTTGTCCTGATCTTGTGCAGTGCATTGTAGCACTGCCGTTCGTTCGTCCGTGACTGTGCCATCGTGATGTAACCTTCACCTTGGCTGTGCTTGCAGGTTAGCAAACCTCTTCACGTCACTTCCTGCCTCACTCGATCCATCGGATGTCGAGTCGGTCACTGTGAAATGGGGGTTGGACTCGCACAGCTACTCGTACAGCGACGCGGCCAACTTCACTGGCAAACGGCCGCTGGTCTCCTTCCTTTCGTGGTTCGATTATTGCGATCAGTTAGTTATGGAAGCGTTTCAGGTTGGACACCTTGCTCAGTTTGTCCCGGTCGTATTGCTAGCCTGTGTTCACAATAAAGTAGTGGTTGTCACCGTTTTTTGGTACCGCGACCCATTATAGCAACCCACTATAACCCGACAACCCCATCAAACTCGAATAAAGCAGATTTAGGGGGTCGCGACCCCCAGAGTGAAAATCGCTGTAATAAAGGTTACGCTGTACTTATAGACAACTAATCCGATTTCATCCAATCCTTTCTGAGTTTTGCCAAAAAATTATGATATAAAAGCATGATTTTTATGCGTTCTGTGGGAAGGCAGAGTGTGATGTTGGTGCGCTAATGAAATTACGATTTTGTGAATTGCGCAACAGATCCATGACCCGTAGAATCGCCATCGAAAGCATTGTTGGCTGATTGAAGTTGAAAGCGCGTCGTACTCGTCACCACCCTGTTGGTGTGAAGTATCCAAGCGTGGGCTTGGATACTTGTTCTGTACACTGCCTATCTATTCACTGCGATTCCACGTGACCCGCCATTTCACACTTACGCAAGCATAAGTCGGCAAAATTCCGCGCGTGTATAGATGGGCTCTATGTCCGATCGAAGTCGTCCAAAAAAAATTTGTTTTGCGCCAAATGTTGACGTTTCGCGCCACACGGACATATTCCGAGCAAACAAACCTGTTCCCAAGTAATTTGCCGGCTTATTTTGATCGAAGTCGTCCAAAAAAAATTTGTTTTGCGCCAAATGTTGACGTTTCGCGCCACACGGACATATTCCGAGCAAACAAACCTGTTCCCAAGTAAAAAAAAGCGAGTACACCAGTATCTTCGAACGTGCAGGAGTGCGGCGACTTTGTCGCTCGGTCAATCGCCGAGAACTTCTTCGCGAAGACTCTGCTCGGGCCACTGATTCAGGCCGATGAGAAAGCGTCCCTGACGACGACGGCCGTGCTCGCGAAGCTCTTCGCCATGGTGCGCTCGAAGCCGTTGACCAAGCACATGATCCGCTTTGTCGTTGGCGAAGAACGGCAAGACGAAGATGAGGATGGGGTTAGTTTGCGTCTTGTTCAACACCTGGAATTGTGTGTTTTGTAGATTTGCTTCGCTCTTTTCTTCTCTGGAAACAACTTACGTCTTAGTCTTCTGTACCTTACTTAACGGTGATGCCCTTTTTCTTCTAAAATCCAACCGCTTGTAGTTCTCGTGGCGTGTTTTAAGTCGGTAATATTCTTTAGTGTCCAGTGATTGTTTGCGAAGACGACTCAATCTATCGTGGCCGCTGAAAGATATAAGGTTACAAAGCATGACGTGACATGTTTTCTGTGAAACAAGGACAGCGTTTTACAAGTTCATGGTGAAACGATCCCAGTCTTTTCGTGTTCGAGGTGCTGTTCAAAAGAAACTAGATGATTCTGCGACCGAGACTTCCTGATTAATATGGCAAATAATATGATTGGCACAAATGGTATTCAGCTGGATTTCCATCACCATAAGATTTACATCGAACCTCGTATCAGTACCGAAGAAAGCTTTTTTTGTCACTAAGGAAGGCGCCGTTCTCTTAGTTTGTTCGTGTGTGCAATAACTGAATGAGAACATCGCTTGTTTTATTTACGTTTCGCCCCGTTGCAGGAGGTGCAACCCCCTCCGTTGCTGTCACGCCTCATCGAACGCTGCGACCATTTCGTCGACGAGATCTCGATCGTCACGCTTCGTTTGTTCGAGGTCATGCTTCATAAACACGATCCGTCAGCCATTGACGCCCTGATCTTGCGGCATTTGAAACACAGGAGTTACCACGCGAAAAATCCCGGTATTTATTAAGATATTGTTTACTTGCATTTGGAGAGCATGTCGTAACATTAATCGTCAGCAACATTAGTTAAAGAACTGTTATCTAACAAATTTCAAGCTGACGTTCACAGTATTGGAAGAATTGTTGTGCAAGGAAGTGCTTTTATTTAACAATTACTGTTATTTAACAAATTTCCAGCTGCGTCCGTATTGGAATAATGATTTGGATTTACTGAAAACCGTAAAATTTTAAGTTCTGACCAGCGGCGGGAGATCGCTCTTGAGATGCTATTAACGTGATAAACATTGCTAATACAACTATTATATTTTTTTAGTAATGTGCCTGTATCATGTCATTCACCCAGTGCTACACATACATAGATGCTGTGTTTGCTTAATCAGGGGTGCACAACCTGCGGCCGTGCACGTGTTATTTAAAATATAAGTTGTGGTGGCCGTGCATTAATGATAACTCTTTTTCTACTGCATGTGCGTGGAAACTGAACAGAAGCAATGCAAACAAAATGCTAATAAACTGAACACAACGGTGACCGTGCTTCATAAAAATAAACCTAATGCGACCGAGGATGTTGTGCCGCCCTGGCTTAGAGGCTGCTGAAAAATATCTTCGTAAACTTGTGCATGTTTTTTCACAATTTCCGCTATGTTGGACATGCGATTGAAACGTTTTGTGGCGATTCACCTCTGTGATCTTAGTATGTGTGTAGGGCGAAACTGTCCTGTGCGTTTTTCACTGGTATATTGGGCATCGGAAGGTTCTTTCCCAATGGGGGGAATCAATGAAAACTGTGGTGAAATTTCATTTTCCCAACTCTGAAAACTTCTTTTTACTAAAAAGTTAATGGCGAAACATCAATTTTAAAAATCCAGGGAGGCAGGGACCCCTGCAGCCCTCCGACACCCATGTCTGATGTAGTGGAGTTTCGTCCAATTTGGCATAGTGCTCTTGATAAACCCTCGACCAGAAACGCATTTCTCGTGCTGTTCTTGCTAAAGTGTGTACTTTTCGTTTGACAATCATTCACCAGCGCTCGCCAGCCGCGGTCAAACCCTGTGCGATAGATACCTGCCGTTCCGTTTTCGCATCATACTGAAGTAGCTTCGCGTCGGTTCGCAGTCTAACAACACGTCGTACAGTTAATAATTCTGCGCTCATCTACTGTTGGTGAGGCGTCATTCGAGGTAGCATTTGCGCATTACTTCGGTCATTAGCAGTGGCGATGGCAAGTGGACTGGCGCTGCCCTGTGGAATGCGTGGCCTGTTACCATTTGCGGTTGAAAGTCTGCTTAAGATTCGGCTTTTGAATGTAACTACCGATTAGAAATGCTTTCTGTGCGTCATGTTAGGAATAAGTCTACAATTATCTACTTTTGTCCTGTAAGCTCTGATGATAGCATGTATCGTATCGGATAAAGTGCATGAAAGTCCTGATAAAATGCTCTTGCGTATGAGGGCCTAGTTCAAGTCATTCTAACATGTTTTTGATTCGCCCCAGGTAACGTTGTGGTGCAAACGGAGCTGGAGGAGCTCGAATGGGAGGAAGAACCCGGCTTCTTCCCGTCCGAGCCCCAGTCACCCAGGCCAGAGGAACGCCCTTCGTCGAATGACCGCTACGTTGGTGAGAACACCGTTCCGGCTTTACTTGTGTAATCTAAATCGTAAAATCCTTCTCAGCAGTTTTCACAGTAATCGTTGTACGCCGTTGTTTGGCCTGATTTTGTTGAGCTATACTTTGCAAGCTCCTTGCTTTCACAGTTCGTACTTCCGTTGCCTGTAAATGCTAAATAAATGTTCACGTTTCTACACAAAGCCAATAACAACTGTACTTTGATAAAGAATAATCGCGTCCAGTGTTTTCACTTTGCTTAATTATTTAACGACGTGATTTCTACACAAACTTCTTAAAAGCTGTTAAACAATCAAGAAAATCGTATGCACATCAGCCTTTTTGGGATGCGTTGTAACACGAGGGCCAGAGCATACAGCGTGCTCGAAAGATGAACCAAGCCTTTTAACCAGCTATGGCGACCTTTGCCCTTTTGACCTTTGCTGCTGCTTAGCTCTAACTCAGCACTACGCTGTTAAACAAAGCCAGTACTTTTGATATGAAGCTCCGGGCATGCAGTGCTTGCTCGCTTCACCAGACGGATAAGGTACTGAGTCGCATACGAGAGCTGAGCGGCGCAAGCACGCTCGAGACACGTATAAAAGACGAAAAAATGTACTTCTCCCTTTTAGGTTTTGGCTCGCAGCCTGTCAAGTCTTGCGCCGTTTCTTTCGCAGACGGCTCCGGGGACGCCCCTGATCCGAAACTTCGGATGCAACGCGCCGTGAATTGCTTCCTCTCCGCTGTACCGGACTCGGCCAAGTCCACGCACGAGAACGATGCCGATTCCGGGTATCTGCGCTTGCTATTGCATGAGGTTTCAACACAGCAGTGGCGGTGTTGCGGATATATTATCGTCGATGCGTAGCGTGTTTAAAGCGTATTTTCAATAACTCTGCCATGACAGTACATGTTTATCATGAAAAACAGCAAACTCACTACGTTAAACATGTGAACAAAAACTTTTTGATCTGAAAATCGAAGTGAACCACGAAGGCTACCACGTTAAATGTCGCGTCGTGTTTGTTTGGCGTTTTACCGTATAATTTTCGTTCAGTGTTTTACCGTCCCGTTGACCGCATCATCTTCACTGCCCGTCCAACCGTATCATAGCAACGACGTACAGTTCATGACTAAACAAAAAGTAAGAAGTTCAATAATAGGCGAATTTTTTTGGTTGTTTTTTTCGCGCCACAGCTACGACGGCTACCTACGCGAAGCCCACCGGACCTACAAAGAGACCTGCAAGAGCTGCGCCGCCTACAACTGGCCCAAGCTGATCGGAAACAATCTCGACCCCCCCGAGCGATGCAAGCCTATCCCCACCTACCACGAAGGTGAGGAGCAGAAGTAGTTGCCGTGTCGGGGTGGTGCGGAAAATTCGTTAAATAAATAAAAAAAGCTGATAGGTTTCTTCTTCATGACGCAGACTGGGTTTATTTGGAGAAGTCAGTTAATCAGGTGTTTCGACTGCAGCCGATGGCAGTGTTGAGAGATATTGCAATGACAAAAATGAGTCGTTATTTTTTTGGAGGTGGAAAAATACATTAAAGTTTTGTATATGGCATCCCCCGAAATGCAGTGTTAGTCCTTAAGGCATTCACAAACCTCGCTTTGCTTTTCAGCCTAGATGCACTTCACGTTTTAGCTTACTGTGGACAGTGTAACCGTTATTGTTCACAATGAGGTTTGAACTGTTATTTACGTTAGCTTTATTTTATCATTTTCTCCGACGTGTAAAATTTACGTCAGCACGGTCGTCACTGGCAACGTTTGTAAGTTGGTGACCATTTCATCGACACGAACAAACAACCGGCGTTTTTTTTGAAATTTTAAAAATTGCTACCGTTTCTCTGCAAGTCCTTCAGCTAACTTGCTGCAAAAAAACTCACTTCTGTCGTTGTCAGGACCTTTCCTGAAGATGCTCTTCGACAAACTCTCGCGCATCCCCTCCCAGCCGTACGCTGTCAACCTGGTCGTGACGTCACTGGCGTCCCGCCTCTCCCTCCTGCCCCACCCCCTCATGCACGAGTTGTTCGTGGACGCGACGATCCCTCTCCGACCGTCGGCCCGATCCATCTATTCCGTCGTGCAGGTTAGCTCGAGCGATCGCTGGAAGCGGCGCTTGCGAAAATAAAAAGTGCCTGCGTCACAAGTGTCATTTGTGTCGAAACACGACCGACAATATTCAAGTCTAGAATCTGGTCGGTCCTTGCAATGAGCTGCACCCAAACCTTCTTTGCCTTCCTGTAGACTAGAGGCAGAGTGGCAAAATTAACCATTTTTGCCTGCCCCCAACTTGATGTGATTCTGCGTGTTTCGTGTTGAGGTATACCCCTCTTAACCACTGAAACTTTCGTTAACTTAATAGTGACATGACGTTTTATAACAACAGCAATACGTTCGGGCACTTTGGAACCTCAAAGGTCATGAAATCGCTGTACACTTATTGCCGACATAGTTCAGAGGTCCGTAAAGCTACGAGTTTTGTAAAGTAAGTCCTCATTTTCAAAGGTTTACTTCTGTCCCGAAAAAAATGGCCGAAAAGTGGCCATTAGTCGTTTCTGTGTTT
>JGI24158J21664_10006386_pt1 | contig 15538 bp, 16 predicted proteins | sample Ectturendosymbi3_FD_21664 | JGI IMG/M metagenome (IMG submission 21664)
GTTTGTAGCAATCACACTGCTTTTCTTCGATTGTTTTTGCTGAAATTGATGGCAAATACTGGCTTTGTTTCAACGATATTTCTTGTTTCGAATCTTTGCGAGCTGATCTGTTTGTTTGCACAGACCGACCTGCTGGAAGAACGCACGAGTGAGCGACAAGCAAATCGGACTCGCGATGAAAAAATTCGTCTTTACACAAAAAGATTCTTCATCAACCTACTGGTCATCTTGATCTTGGCCGGATGTCTGGCCGCCATTTATTACGCGGCGCTGTTCGCGCTTCAAAACAGAACAACCTACGACTCCCAGTTCGTTTTGGACCTGATCGTGACCTATCTAACTTCCATCGTGATTACAGCCGTAAACTTCATTGCACCCATTCTGTTCGATATTCTGATCCCTTATGAAGACTACTCGCCCGCGTTCGCCATTCAGTTCACCCTTATCAGGTTCGAATGTGTGCGACGTACGGCGTAGCTTGGAAGCTTTATTTATTTAATTAATGTTTTTTGCTTTTTTAAATCGCAAATAGTTTTTTGTCAAAACCTAAACTATAATTTACTATAGGGTGGTATTTTGCCTTTCATGTTTGCGTATACGCAATCTGTACAGGCCATCGTGCTTGGCATAAGCGCGAAACATGTTTTGTAGATTGTCGCAACTTTCAATTTTCCAGCTTTTGTTTTTCAGGACTGTATTTCTGAAACTTGCATCTGTTGTCTTCCTGTACGTTGTCGTGTATCTTCAAATCTTCTGTCAGCGATACGATTTAAATGGAATTGCTTACAACGCAAAATGCCAACACTGTGACGGAATGCGGGTGATTACGATAATCGATAATACCTTTTTTGAAGTTTGACAATGGTCAAGTTGTATTAAGTCTGTGGCTATTTCAGAAAATATATATTTCAGGCTATTTCAGAAATATCACATAACGTTATTCTTTGAATTTTGCTGGCTATTACAAATTGCATTATTCTAATAGTGCTGGGAAACATATCTGGGACAAGAGTTGTACAAGCTGACAATCCTTGATTTCTTTGTGAATTTGGGAGTGACACTGTTTGTTGAATTTCCGCGAAAGTAAGTGCGTCACTGAAGCATTGTGAAAATACGCGCTCGATTGTTTGCACAGTGCGATCAACAGGCTTGTTGATGGGAAACTTTTTTCTGTCCCATCGCATGCCATGTGATACTAACGAAACTAGTAATTCAAAGTAGACTACATATATCACGTGCTGGTCTAATGTCTAGCCTTTATAGCAGGGGTTCTTCAAGTGGTGCCTCAGTGCGTCCAGGGGTATTGAGATTAGATGCTGGGGGTATTCAAGAGTGCTGGGAAGTAAAGTCCAAATCCTGACTCAAGCCCTCATTCTCTAAGAACTTGGAATTGCTTCCATCCAGAGTGACTTTGACTTGATACCCGTTGACTTTGTTAGCAAACTGTGTTGAAAAACGTTATACACATTGAAGACAATTTGACTTAGGAGTATTGAGGCGTTAAAACTTTAATGACCACTGCTTTACAGAGCCGTGGCTAAAATACTCCAAAATTTCCAATTATGGGGAATGAAAAGTGGATGATACTTTTTTAGTTGTCACCTAACAAGGGCCCTAAAGCCTTAATTTCCAAGGATCTCGCATCACTAAGACATGGCACTGAGCCTCTACATCTGATACTTACTAGGTTGTGAGCATGTACTCCAATAATGGTATTCAACTTCAGAAATGTCCTGCCATAAGATGTAAAATTGTTAACGATGAACGTGGGGCAAATTTGAAGTCCACTATCTCATGTAACCATTCCATGGGATTTCTGTGGGAGATCCCATTCCCATGGACATGCCTGGCAATCAATATAAGTGTGTGATGTGAAAGTTGCAAAAATATGACGCCAAGTTTGGTGTTCTAGTGTTCAAAGCTCATCTTTCATTGACGAAAATGACCTGCTCGAAGCTTTCGAAGTTCATCTTTCGTTGACGAAAAAGAGTTTTGTTGCGCGCAGGATCATCGCACAATTTTCTAATGAAAGATTTCATCCTGACATTCTTGAGTCGTAAAGTTACACGGATCAATATAAGCTGATACTTGTGGTTAAGGATGGAACTAAAGTTAAAACCCGTTAAACATTTGGGCTGACCTGTCCTTTACTGTCGTTTGCACCACTTGCTCTGCCTGTATATTACCATATTACCATGTGACATTTGATACGGTGCTGTATATCGGAGTTGCGCAGCAATGTTTTTCATTGATGCAATTTGTTGAAGTAGCTTGTAGATTGTTTAAAGTGGCTGTAACGACTCTCACGATGTTGTTGATTTGAGCCTGTAGCTTAAAACTTCGTATAAGTCTAAACCGATGTTTTTTCTCAGATTGTTTGTCACTCACTATTCCGAAAGTGCTTTGGCCAAGTGGTTGGGACAGCAGGAGTTCTCGATCCCTGGAAACGTTCTCAACATCGTCTACGCTCAAACCGTTGCCTGGTGAGTGTTGCAGCGCGACGCGGTGACAGCGTTTCTGATTGCTCTCCCCAAAAAGAAAAACTGATCAAGATCGGGCCCCACATGCAAACAGGAATAATTTTACAGTCACAGGTAAACAATGTTTGCGCAGGAGATAGAGCTAATTTTACGCAACTACTGTTTGGATCGGGAAGCCTGAGCGGCAAGCGCGCAAAGCTTCATACTTGCTGTGTCAGCAAGCAACAATAGAGATCACACGCCGTGAACACTGCATTGCTGTTTGTTCGCGGCATGTTCATATGGGTGATATTCTTCGTGAACATCTCGTTTGTGGTGAATTGCACAGTCAACGCTGCGCCGACCAACGAATTGCACCACTATCCGTTCTACTGTATATTTGCCTGTGTAACTTGAGTCAGTGATGGAGTCGATACCGTAATTTCGGAGGTCGAGACAAGTCCAACCTCCGAGACTTTTCAGAAAATTCGAGACTGAGACCTTTTAAGGTTTACTGGCTAGTAATAGAAATCCGATTCCAGATATCATTTTTTGAAGTACAAAATCGTCGATTTTGCCAGCCATTTTTGCCAGCACCTTATTCTCTGAACTGCGTTTGAACACGCAGAACTACGTTTGGTTTGCCACTCTCTGAACACGTAGAATTGCGTTTGGTTTGCCAACCTGTGTATCAATCTTCCTGTTCCACCTTCCGTCACTCGTGAATACCACCCAAAGTACTTGAACTTCTCCACCTGCCGCTTACTTGCAGCATACGGTTCCTTGAGCTTCTGGAGAGACACAATACCTGGGTATTTTCACTGTTGATTTTTATTCCCGCATTGTGGAACACAGCAGAAAAACGATCAAGTGCATGTTGAAGGCTTTGTTGAGAAGATCCTCATAGTGCCAAATCGTCCGCAAAAAGCAAGCGGTTGTTTCTGCAACTTCCAGCAGTGACACCCTCGTCGGCTCAGCTGTGGCTTTCTATCCAATTCATGTATTACAATACACGATTAAAGAGGAGTGGTGACAGAACACACCCTTGTCGGAGTCTAACACCCACAGTGAACGCTTGTGATTTAATTAACTCCGCTGACACGGACACAAATTTCTGAGCAGGAATAGAGTGACATGATTGCCAGTAACAGGCGGCGACGGTCAACAACGTTTGTCTGCAAAACTTCCTAAAGCTTTTCAAGAGGAACGTGGTCGTATGTTTTCACGAGGTGGACAAAACATGTGTAAACGTCTTTCGCTCAAGAAACTTGCATACACTTTCCCAGGGAGATTACGCACTTTTCCATAGGGAGATTTAAGAAGATAGATGCCCTAATAATGTAGTTACTGCCTTCATTCCTGTCTCCCTTTTTGTGTATGATGATGGTAACCCCAATTGCCAATCTCTCTATACCCTTTCAAAACACCAGGTCACCTGACATACACCCGTTAACCAAAGAACTCCTTGCTTCGAGGCTTTGAGCACTTCAGGTCGGATTTACCGCAACCCACAGCCTTAACAACCAGTGTTGTACAGGAGCCGAAAGTAGGAGTGGAGCCGGAGTTGATATTCTAATGAAAAGCCGGAGCCGGAGTGGAGCCGGAGTCATTTTTTAATAATTTTTTAATAGCTTCTAGCAATCAAATGGAGTTTAAGCAGGAGTCGGAGTACAAAACTTACAAATGTGTCGGAGCGGAGTCGGAGTATATTCAGCGAAAGCGCGAGTGGAGTCGGAGTCAAAAATTTTAGGTTCCGTACACCACCGTTACCAACCTTGCGTTTTTTGACAGCTAGGCGAATCTCGGATGCAATGATGGTATTTTCATCCCAAAATGTACCTCGTGTGTGTCCGCTTGTGTGATAGTGACTGGGTTTAAAGAACCTTTGAAATACTCTCTGCATCTTCCAAGGATCTCTCTCTCTCTCAATCCTGAATAAGTGACCATTTTGTCTTTGATGAATCGAGCAGTATGAGATTATTTACCGCGAAGACGTCGGATGGTTTGCGAAAACACAGGGGATTGTGGCAGAAAAAGGACCAAAAGCGTTATCCACCCTGCCCACAAAGAAAAGTGATAGCACAATTCGTCACCTCATCTTTTCAGGCGGAGTGATTGCCGCATGACTGCGCTTTCAGTAGACTCAACGCATGGCTTCTACGCAAATGTACACACAGCAACGTCTTCCCGTGGTACCCCCTGATATCGCAAAACTTGCTGTGTTAATGGGGCGACCGGTCTGTCCAACGGTATAATGGGACAGCTACTATAATGAAATACATAAAATTCAACAAACCCATCGCGCATCGGTCGTCGCGCGCGTTTCCAAGGACCGCGCTCAGGCTTTTGACCAGGGGTCGGCAAGCTTTCCCTAGTCGCGGGCCAAAAATATACTCTGAAGTGAAAGGTGTGTTGGACCGTACAATTTTCGACCAACAATTGCTTTCCCTTTGCTGTTTATGATCTTGTTAAAACTTGGGAATTTATGGATTTATAATCAGATAACTCCTGCTTTTCACAGTTCATAAAAAAACGGAAAATACGACATAGAGTACATCTGTAGTACTGTGCAATTTCTCATGAGTAGTTCCTCATAAGTATGCAACAGAAGAAGTTGCATGGAAGGCAGATTCAAAAAGTATAACACCACTAGGCGGGCCATACAGTTACTACAATTTGTAAAGGGTCTGCGGGCAAGATGATTTTGCTTGGCGGGTTGGATCTGGCCCGCGAGCCGTAGGTTGCCGACCCCTGCTTTAGACAGAGGGGCCTGTTCGAAAATTCACGACTGTCTCCCTCACCAGCTATCCACAAATGGAGGCCCCACATTGCGCCCGCTGCGCATCAGGGGATGCGAAGGGGGACAGCGCAGAGTGCTTCTACTCTAGCTTCTATTTTGCTATGAGATATCAACTTTGCTATGAGAAATTTGCTACATGTATGTTTGCTTTTCAGGATTGGCGCTTTTTACGCTCCATTGCTTCCAGTCATTCTCGTCATCAAGTTCTTCCTGTTCTTCTACTTAAAAAAGCTCACCCTGTTGCACAACTGCCGGCCGGCCAGGCGACCATACCGCGCTTCGACGTCGGGCCCTTTCTTCTTCATCATCTTGTTGGTTGGTTTCGTTGTGGCTGCTGTGCCGGTGGTAGTAAGCATAACGATGTAAGCGCGTTCATCGTTTAAGTCGCAGTTCTCGTCATGTAACTGTTGTTGCCGATATTCGTTTTTATCTCCTCTAAGCAGGGTCGGAGCTAGGGGGGTGCCAGAGGGGGCGACTGCCCCCCCAAAATTTTGCCTGGCCCTCCCAGTGGCCACCCCAAAATTAGGTCTCTTTCTGTGGGTCTCTTTCTGAAAGTCCTACACAGACCATTGACAGCGCCCCTTGTTGCAAAACTGGCCCCTCCAGTGGCCCCCCAAATGAAAATGTCTGGCTCCGCCCCTGCCTCTAACCCTGTAGTGTTGAGTGAGCGATCGATCTATTTTACGCACAGATCTCAATTCATATTTGTCTGATTTCAACGAACCTTTGAATAAGTTTTGGTTTTGATTATAATTTTCAATATGTTGATTTTTTACAAATTGGGTGTATTTAAACCAACTCAGAAACATCTTTCACAACGATTAAATCTTTGTGTTTCTTTTTGGGACTGCTATTTTCAAGAATCACGCCGAGTGCAGACTGTGGACCCTTCCGCGGTTGGAACTCCATGTTTTTCGCAGTGACGTCATCCATCGCAAAGCTACCCGGTTGGTTACGGAATATAGTGTGGTTTATCGGTTCAACAGGATTCGTCGTTATTGTTGGAATCCTTTTTTGGTACTCGTTATTTCTGTTTATTTATCTTTTATTTATTTTGCTCATTGTATATTTTTCCATTGTTATTTTTATTTGCGTGATACTGTGCTTGTAGGCTTTAGTTTAGGTTGGTGAAACCTACCACCGGAACAATTTGTGGTTTCAGTGACGTTGGTGTCCGGCATCTTCAACCATCGCATGTTTGCAACGTTTTCCGTGATTGGGTTTTCTTCTGACAGACTAAAACTAAATGGTTAATTTTTTGTTGTTCGTATATCAGGCAATTGCATATTACCCCACCCATAAGAGACCAAGGAAAGAACTCTTTAGCATTTTTACGGGACTTCGCCACTAATTCTCAAGCGGGTGTCACGTAATGCTTGCCCATTTGCTACAGTTCAATGAACAACGATAACTGACGTCATTCGTTTGCTGTCTTTTCAAAAACGGGGAGGTTTCAGAATTCGCGGAAACCGTCACTGATTCTGCAAGGAGATAGTTGAGGTTATGCGATTTCTCCCAATGTCTGTGACCGTAACCGTACTTTGTGTCAAAGAAAAGTTAGATCAGTTATAAACCGTCAACCCTTGCTTTTTGCCAAGACATCCACAAGGCGATTCGATGGTGGAATTAACGAATTTATTGCTGTTACGTACTTTCCCTAAGCATCTGCTAAGTTCGAATCGTTGAACACAATTGTGCCAACTAAAGTTTTTACAGCAAAGAAATTGCGTTGAAATAATATTGTATTCGAAAACGCTGCAGCTCACGTCAGTGTTGTCTGCCCAATTGGGACAAATCATTTGCGGTTTTCCAGTAATTCAACACTTGGTGGTGTAATTCGGCGCATTCGTTGCTGTAGGTAAGCGATTTACTGGTTCCATTAATGACCGAGCGTCTGTTCAACCCTTATACCAGTTTGTTTGCGCTGTGTGGCTCTGCCACAGTGAACGTTGCCAACGTCTAATGATCCTGTTATTGCACGGTTGTTGGCTAAGTCTGACTGGCGGTTTTAGTCTGATAGTTAACAACAAGATTGCCAGGTCCAGAATAACCAAAAATGCCTAACTGCACGTCAAAATATGCCAAATAGCTTCAAAAAATGCCAAACAAGCTGAAACAATGCATTTCCTGGATATGTAACGGCAAAAACACAACGTTGCTATGGAACCAAGCCAAGAACCATTGCAAATATACAAGCAAAAAATTGTCCATCTCAGAAAGTACCATCTCCTCTTACAAAAATGCTTTATAAAATTATTATAATGGCTTGAAGCAGTGAAGCAGTAAAATACAGGTTATGAAAATGCAATGAAATATTCACCATACTTTAGTTTTCAATTGCTTTGAATCTGGTCGACAAGCGTCAGATGTTAGCGACATTTAACATATGTGTTAAATATTTTCACAATCCACAAAATCTCTACGACAAAATGCAGTCACAGAGAATCCACAGAAAAATTGAAAAGTTTTCAAGGTACACAAAGACTAAATGTACCATATCGCTACTCTTAACCTGCCGATTAAATGCCAAAGAGGCTAAAAATGTTTTAAGAGTTTAAGCTCAAAGGAGACAGCTTTTTTTAATGCCAAACAAGCTTTTTTCTGCCAACGCCAGGGGCGTAACGAGGAGGGCCAAGGAAGCCAAAACTCCCCGGGCGACAAATCACTATGGGGGCGCCGAAAAGTCACAACAATGTCACAAGTACTTTCTTCAACACGGTACATTTGCTTCCGAAAGACCTCAGGTTCGAATATAGAGGCGGCAAATTTGTTTCTTCTCCCGTGCGCCATCTAGCCTCGTCACACCCCTGGCAAGCATCACTAAAAATGCCAAAAACATGCCAAACTATGTCATGCATGGCAAACACCATTTTCTCATGACGAACCACTTTTAAAAAGGCCAAACGTCTGGAATTCAACCTTGGTTGACTGACATCGCTGCACCAGGTTTACCAGTCCGTTCAAAGCTTCCCTTTCTCTTTCAGTCTCGCGGCTTATTACTACGCGGCTTTGAGCTCCGCTCACAAGCAAACGATCGTTCTTCTCAAGCAAGAATTGAAAGAAAAAAGGTGAGTATTTTTAATCTGAATTTGAAAGAACGCAATCAAAAAGCTGCGCCAAGAAAACATGTAAAGTTATTGATAGTATTGTTTCTGATAAACCTAAAAAAAGTTGTAACACACAATACGAATGAACATTGTGATGAGCTAGATGCTCATGTCTCTCAAATTGCACGCATCTTCTCACCCAAGATCAGCTCACCTCCTTGTCAACTTTCATGATTAAGTTCAGTTTCGTTAATACTCGGTTTCGGTACTCCTTTCGGAATGTCAAAAGTGGTCTGCGGCGCCAATTTCCGCTTGCTTTCGCCATGGGCCATGCAGCTGCTTTTGCAACCTACTGCCAGAATGATTTATGGTTTCAGTGACTTGATAGAGAGACACGGCCGAGTCGACGAGGGTGTCACTGTTGGAATCTGCAGGACAAACCCCTTACCTCTTGCGGACGATTTGGCACTGCATCTTCTGAACGGAGCCTTCAACATGCACTTGATCGGTTTTCGGCTGCGCTCAACCATGCCGCAATGAAAACCAGCACTAAACAGGCCGTGGTATTGTGACTCTAGAAACCCAAGGCAGTGTACGGTACGCTGCACGTAAACGGCAATACACGAGCAGGTGAAGAAGTTCAAACACCTTGGAGGGTATTCACGAGTGAGGAAGACGAAACAGGGAGACTAATGCACGGATTGATAAATCAAACGCAGTTCCGTGTAAGCTTGATCGATGTGTTGCTACAAAATGAGAATTTCCAAACAACGCAAAGCTTTCGGTTTTTAAATCAGTCTTGTTCTGATCTTCACCCTTGCTTAAGATTTATGGGTAATGACTGAAAAAGTGTTTTCCCAAATGCAAGCGGCAGAGATGGGATTTTTGCGAAGAGTCCACGGTGTGACACTTCGCGACAAAGTGCCCAGCTGTGAAATTCGCAGAGCCCTGAATGTCGAACCACTTCTCCTCCTAATCGAGAGATCCCAGCTAGGTTGGTTCGGCCATGTGTCCAGAATGTCCCAGGAGAAACTGGGGACGCAAGTCCTGCTGGCTACACCCACGGGAAAGCGGCCCAGAGGTCGTCCAAGGACCAGGTGGAGTGACAACATTTCCGACCTTGCTTCTGAGTTTGCTGTTGACCGTGAGATATTTCCAGTGATAGGCTGCTTCCCACGCCATCCTCCCAAGGGGAAAAGCGTATATGAAAATCGGCGAATGAGCAACTTCGCCGACCGGCGTCTTCACAGATCGCAGTGAATGTTGCAATGGTGGCAGTGGAACGCCGAGGACAAAGCTGGATAGGCGGCAAGTAACGTTTTTAAAGCCTCCGGTATGACCCGAACGGAACCAAACCCAGTTTACAAGCTTACGTGGCGCGTGCTCAACCAACTGTACCGCTTAGACAATCGACTTTAATGATTGTCTAAACTAAATGCTTCCTTTTCGATTCTTTCCCTAATACCCGCAATCATTAGTGAACACTCTTACCACCCGCAACGGCAAACGGAGCAGGTTACGATTCCTCAAGAACGGCGTCCCACAGAGATCCGTCCTGGCACCCCTTCTCTTAACATTTACACCTCTGACCTGCCAAACACCGTCTCCAGAAAGTATGCATACGCTGACAACCTAGCAATCACGCATGCTGATGGAGACTGGCAGGCAGTGGAAGGGGTGCTGAGCAACGACATGGTAACCATATGTGAATACTTCCAGACCTGGAAACTGAAGCTCAGCACTACGAAAACGGTGTTGGCATTCTTCTTTCTTCACAACAAGGAAACTAAATGTGAGTTAAAAGTTAACCACAACAATGAAATGCTGCCGTTCTGCTTCTGCTCCGAGCCCAATACCTCGGAGTAATGTTGGACAGGTCGCTCACGTATCGCCGACACCTCGAGTCACTCCGCAAAAGTTGACATCAGGCGCCGCACTCTTGAGGTGGCTTGCTGGCTCGGGCTGGGGTGCCGGAGCAACAACGTTGCGAACAGCTGCCTTTGCCCTATTCCACTCAACAGCCGAGTACTGCGCTCCTGTCTGGCGCAGCAGTGCTCACATCCGCCTCATTGACCCTGCCATCAACGACGCCTTGCGAATTGTGGCTGGATGCCTGCGTCCTACACCAGCGGACAACCTTCCCATCCTCGCAGACATCCAACCTGTTGAGCTTCGTCTGAATGGAGCCACACTGTCTCTGGCACGCCGTGTCATGGAGCCTGGACATCTACTCCACTCAGCTCTCACCCATCCATTGAGTGCAAACGCACGGCGCCTCAAATCAAGACACCCATTTGTACCAGCCGCACAACAGCTCATCAATTCATCTGACAACAACATCAGAAGTGCGCGCTCTGGGCGAATCACCGATGGAATGCGGAGTGGTTGGACAATGCTGCCAGTCTCCGTACTTTCATCGCCGACACCGGCATCCACCCTCCTGGAATGAGCCTCATGATAATAGCGTGGGTTAGGCTGAACCGCCTCCGTGCTTACATGAATGGGGTATGGCCTCCTCTGCGCCCTATGAGTGTGGTGCAGACGAACAAACCGTCGACCATGTTGTTCTCAAATGTCCAATCGATCAACCTCCCCATGGACTGCACGGGCTGACGGTTCTGGATGATGAGACAATTGAATGGCAGCTCAACACAACCCCGGGATCTTGTGCGGCCAAGCAGTGGATTTAAAGATCTGTCTCAAACGACGACGACGATTAGTGAACTCATTAGCATTTCTCAAAGATTAATGTAGGAAAGGTGGGGCACAGTAGACCTAGGGCACAGTCATCTTTACGATTTATTTAAAAAGTTGAAAACGTTGAACTTCAGAGTTTCCATGGCTATTAAGTCTCATACCAGCCGTGGTACTAAAATGAATTTTTCCATGATAGGCCGCAGTTGTTACGAGTTACACAGCAAATTATGTTTTTGCTACCCTGAAGTAATTTATAAAATCGCATTTAGCTTTGGGCCTTGCCCACGTTAATTAACATCTTCTGTTCTGAATTTTTGTAACGTTGTAGTCAGGGCAGTGCAACATTATTTGGTAATGCCAGATTTTAAATTATTTTTAAGCTGAGTTGGTACTTCTTCATTTTATTTTTTAGATATGCATGGAGCACATCTGCCAAAAAAATGGGGCACGCTCAACACATTGCCACTAGTTCAATCTCAGCAAGGTAATGCTTGAGGGGTTATATTGAAATGCAATCACAGTAATTCTAGTCTATGAGCATTTTTAGGTTTATTATGTGCTTAGAAGCACATTATATTTGTATGGTAAAGCATGAATTTCAGCATACTGCATTGGTTTTCATTTAATGTTTGGTCATCATACAAATTTGTTTTGCCATGCAGTGATAGTGGCTATAATGAGAATGTGAAAAAAGTGAAGAGGCAGTCAGCAAGTGCCGATTTTACATGGGATATCACGTGAACATTATGCAATGCATCCAGCCCAACTTTTTATTGACCGGTCAAGTATACCCCATGCTCATGTCGAGTGGACTCCAGGCATGGGGCACATTTGACAGAAAAAGTACCTTTTTCAAATTGGTTGTAAAATTCTTTCTGAACAGCGTTGTTTTCATGTTTTGGCGTAAAATTGTGTATATAGAGTTGCTTTATTTTGTTACAAATTTTGAGCGTGTTTGGACTTGAATTAAAGTAGCAGTGGTTGAAAATGCAAAAAAAACGTCTACTCTACCCCACCTTCCCCTACGTCAGACTTTTGCACCACACCTACAAAACTTTTACAATTTCCTAACAGTACTTTTATCAGCATGGCGTGCTGTTTTTTAAGATGATGCATGTTGGGGTTAATATTTTAATTTGTTAAAAGTGCTTGCGTAACCCCCATTCCTGAAGGAAATATACCTAAATTTTCAAGTGAATTTTGATCAATTTTTGCATCACCTACACTTTCATAAGTGTTTCAAACAATTATCATCAGTTGCATAGGTGTAAGAGCAGGCAAATTTTTAGGGGTGCGAAGAATTTTTGCCCGAATTTTCCCAAACTTGCCCGAAAAGTTTTTGTGTGACTTTTGCCTACAAATTTTCTCCCACAAAGGTCATCAGGACCGCTTTTTGATGTGACCTCCCGAAAAAAAGGTCTTAAATTGTTTTTATGCAAAATGTTGGACACCATTTTTTGAAGTCAAACAACGTTTGGCGCAATTTTCCCGGATTTTCAAGGAGTTTGTCCAGATTTTCAGGTATTTTGCCTGGATCTTCAGGAATTCTGCCCAGATTTTTAGGGATTTTGCCCAGATTTTCAGGTATTGTGCACGGATTTTCGACAAATCAAAACTTTTGGGGGTGCATTTGCACCTCCTGCACCCCTGACTCCTACACCACTGATCAGTTGCTTCTTTCTTTTACTAACAACAAAGTTAATTTGATTTTAACTTTTGCGTCGGACCCATGCTCCATATCACAAGGGTACTCGAATAACACAGAAATGGTTAAAAACTGGGGTATCCTTGTTTACGTAGTACAACACAGTCGGTTTGAACACAGTTGCCAGCAATATGCTTGAGTGCTAAACATTCCGTTGAGTTAACAACAGTTTTTAAATATCATATGATCTCTAATAAAAATATAATCACACGTATTAGATCTAATCAAAGCTTTTGGTTGCGTCAACCTGAACATTGTGCCTCAGAAACTGTTTGCTGTGAGGGCAGTTACGAAGTCTCAAGACTTGTTCTTGGTCTGAAAAAACGTTTTTGTTAGTCTCAGTCTTGAAGGTGTCAGGTCTTGATCTCGCCTCGAAGGCCGCCGTTCTCGGTCTCAAGTCCAGTTGTCTTTCGACTTTGAATGAAATTGTGAAAGCAAGCAACTTCAACTCTGTGCTACTGTATACACTGATAACATAAACTTGCACTTATCTGCAAATAAAATTGAAATGGTACAAAAATTGGCCAAGTATGAACCAGCGAAAGTTCAACATTGAATATTAATGAACAAATTCCCTATTTTGAAAGCAGTTGCATGTTAGTTAATAGTCCTAGAGATGTTGCACTTCAAGTCCTAATAAGTGATCATGCAATGAGCAAACAAAACGCAGGTAATATTTTGGTGTGATGCTCGATGATAAACTCAAATCCTGAAATATTACATCAACGCTGTGCCGTGACAAGGCAGCCCCGTACCCCCAGCCGGATTAATAAGTTAGAGCCGTCTCTCTACCCTTGACTTCTACTCTTCTGTTTTTTAACCTCAATGCAGAGCCGGTAGATTAAGCGTGTAACATCATGATTCGTTAATTTCAAAAAATAACTGCGAAAGTTCGGACACTAGTAGTATTTTGTGAAGCTGTGATTACGTCAGAACAAGGCCAATTGTTAATCAAGTCTTGACCTTCCTCACTTAACTTCGCTGGCATTGCCCTTGTGCGTTGAAATTCTCGGGGAAATTTACGTCATAATGAATGTGCTCTGGAGTGTTATGCAATCGCTTTGTAGTTGCGTACAGATAGAGAGACTAGTTTAGCGTGGTTAGGTTTTGCAATAGCGCTGTTCAGGGGGCTAATTTGCAACTGGCTTGAAAAAGCACGCTGCCTAAATGCTTACTGATATTAAAGGGCCCCATCTTGATTATTTTAGGGGGGGGGGCAACAGCCTTTCACACGGCTCTGCATCAACGTATCAGTTTTCAAAGGTGTTTTTGTTACGTTTTGTTATACCCATTTAACTTTGTCATTTCTCAAATGGGTCTCAGGCATCAAGACCACTCTGCTTTACGAGTAATTATCCAAGTTCAAAGACAAGGTTTTCTTGCCTTTGCTGCTGCAAATTTATGGATTTGTTTCATCAAAAAATTGATATAATTTAAAAGGCCACATGTATTAACCAAGGAAATATCTAACGCCATAGGCACTCAGTAACAAGTTCTTGGTCAGCAATTTTGTGACATGAATTGCGACAATGATGTCCATCCACGGAGATGTTCAGATTATAAGCCAACTCAAATACAAAGCACATGTATCAGTAATTGAAAAGTTCACATTTATGACTAGTATACTTAACGCTGTTGCACAGTTTCAATTATTATCTTGAAAAAGTAGTCAGTAGTAGTTGCATTTTCTTATGATTACTCTTTCATCCCCTCCATGTTGAGGATGCGCCACTGAGCATCTCCATCCGACGTTTTTAGCCATTTACTTCAGAACCTGTTGTCAAAATGTCATCATTTTCTTNCCACTGCCGTATTGAAATTTGATAATAAGTGAAAGTAGTTATAGCTGGTGCGCTGTTTCGGTGTTTGTCATCCCCTTGTGTTCATGGGAAGNGGGAAATGGGCCTTTGCTACCACCTGGAAATTGGGTCTAAGAACCAAAAATTTCTAGAACACCTAAAGTCAGCAGCTTAATTGATTTAATTCTTGCAATGACAGTTTCATTTGCCGGTATGACACTCACGGACATCATGCAGTGATGACTGATGAGCTTGCAGTTCACCAAATCCGCTACATTGCCTGCAGAGGCAGGTTGCGAAACTTGGGCGAGGATAGTTTTGAAATTAGCCTTTATTGCGTAACAATAACATGGCAACGAAGGTTCGCTTAAGTTATGGCAGTAGGCGTTTTGCTGCATGTGACTGTTGAACGCAAACATCCGTGGCAGGTAATGCAGCGAGGCAGCGACTGCTGATAGCAATAAGTCACGGTGTGAAAAGAAACATACGATGTGAAAACTGAAAAGAAACACTGCTGCCAACGAACCGCATTTTTGGGACTGTTGCAGTAACGTGGGTCATTTGCTTTGTGGTGTTGCAAGGGTAAAGCGTTATGTGAACGTCTATTTGCATTTGTATGGTCAGCAGCCTGAAATGGACAACCAAAATGTCGACTTTCCCTACCCTGGAAAAATATTTGCGGACGCCCATACCTGTGTTATTTGTGTTTATAATCTAACATCTGCTTTGTGCTTCGCTATATAACCATTTTTGTGTTATTCGATACCCTTTGTTCCAGCCTCTCGGTTAGCGTGTCATTGAATGTGCGATTCACCACGAACGGGGTATGCTCGAAGACTTACAACCGTATATATGTGGCGCGAAAAAACGAAGACTTAAGCCCATATACATGTAACGTGTGTGAGCTTTCAGAAACTGATTATTGCATGCCCACTAAGGTTATAACTTTTTGAACTTTTTTTCCAAAATCAAAGTCCTGCATCATGATTGGATGAACTTTTTGGTATAATTGAAGAAACCAAACTCCATTT
>JGI24158J21664_10006388_pt1 | contig 15536 bp, 16 predicted proteins | sample Ectturendosymbi3_FD_21664 | JGI IMG/M metagenome (IMG submission 21664)
CGTTCCGGCTTACTTTCACCTCTGCACCTACCGCAAGTTTTCTGAAAAACCAGTGCGCGAGGCGTGACAGGGAACACTATTTTTTACTCGCCGGACGCGGACTCGCATTTTGGAAACTTGTACAATGGGAGCTTCAATGTCAGTTTAGTGCCACATACAAACCCGATTTTGAGTTCGCATATTTTATGACAGACTTTCTCTAGGAAAAAAAATTCATTTCTTTTCCGACTTTTATAAGTTGTAGGAAAATATCGAAAGTACAAGTCGCATATCGCTCCTGAGCGTGACTCAGAAAATAAAAGCCACAATCGACCAAAAGCCACAATTAGTCCACAATGAAGTGTGCCATGTAAGGAGGCTATAGATGAAATGAAAAAACACTGTATCTAGTGAAAAACACTATGAGTGGCACCACTGAACCTGTGCACACATAAGACACATCTTCGAAGCTGGAATAATGCAAGAAACCAGTGTTGCCAACTCTTCTTACAACGGATACACCAAATCTCGTCTAAAAATATAACAAATAAAGAAGTATTTGTCTAATTCGTCATTTAGTTCATTAATTGGCTCAATTCGTTACTTTTTCATAGGTCCCAGCAAAATAGAATTCCTGTCTTTTGTGTACGTATTTCTGTTCATCTAATTCGCCATCATCTAATTCACTCAATTCGTCACCTCTTTCTATCCTCTTTCTATCCCTGAGAAGTGTTTCGTTCAGCTAATACGTCTTTGCAGTTTCACTTTTTCAGCTAGATTAACACGTGTGGGAATTCAAACAAATTAAGGGTCTTTATCTGAGAATTGTTGCACCTCGTAACTTGTTGATCAAATTTATGAACGAGGTGCGAAGCGCGACCCAACTCCCTATTGAAATAACGCAGAAAGTCTTTAACGTTTATTAAAGATTTAAAAGATGTTAGATTAGATGGAGGAGTCTGGATGGAGTAGAGGAATTAAAGTGTTTAATTTAGTAAACAACCATAACGTCACAAACTTGCATTTTACTGCAAACAAAAGCACTACATATACGAGTTACTATGATAAGTATAGGAAGTGGCTATGGAACCACGCATGGATCTTCCTGTTTCAAAACATATTCGATCAACCCGCCTTGCATGACGCAGTTCGAATAAACCCGTCAGTTTATCAATCAACCAGCGTCGATCTGGCAGCCTACGGGATAGATTCCAAGTCTACCATGTCAATGGTTCAGGTTTCGCCTCTCGACTTAACGCCTTACGTTTTGGTAATACTGACTGCTTACGCGTTTGAATTTGTGGAACCATTTTTACTTTTCTTTTTTCAAAACTTTACAAACTTTTGCTTTAGGGGTTAACTTTAGGGGTTAGCATTAGGTTAGTGTTAGCATTGGCTTAGTGTCAGGTTAGCGTTAGATTAACTTAGTTTGCATCTGTCATAACATACATAAGGACAAAGCTCAGTGCAATAGTGCACCCTCACTGCAATACGAGGATTTCGAGGCAAAAGAAGTGATGTCCACCTCCAAGACCTCACGGACATTGACTTCAGCCTAAATCCTAGGCCCACAGTCACATAAAGCTGAACGACGGTGTCCATGACATGACACCAGTTACATTTGTCAAATAAATGGGTAGTTTACATAGACAAGCTATGACTTTTTGTGAAACTTTACCTTAGAACTAAATAATTCCAGTAAAGGTCAGCGGCGTCAGTGCCACCAGCGTGGGGTGTACCACCAGTGTGGGGCAGAACTTCAAATCGGCATCAGTGTCACCAGCTTGGGATGTATGTCACCACCAGTGTGGGGCAGAACTTAAAAACGGCGTCAGTGCCAGCAGCGTGGGATGTACCACTAGTGTGGGGCAGAACTTCAAAACGGCGTCAATGCCAGCAGCGTGGGATGTACCACTAGTGTGGGGCAGAACTTCAAATCGGCATCAGTGCCACCAGCTTGGGATGTAGGCTACCATCAGTGTGGACAGAACTTAAAAACGGCGTCTGTGCCAGCAGCGTGAGATGTACCACTCGTGTGGGGCGTCACCAGCATGGGGATTAAGGTAAAAAGCGTAAATTTTTATCATCAGCATAAGGTTTAAATTGAATAGCAGCGGTTTGTGCCAGGAGGGTTGGGACTGAGGAAAAGAGCACATTTCGCTAGGTGTAAGCTATTCCCTTAAACAGCCAAAACGCCGGGGCAACGAAAAAAAACAAATGTTTACTAGTCAGGTGCCCAATAAATTGGATGAGATTCATAAGATTTCCATGATAAAGGTTGTGCCGACTGGAAGACGTGCTGTCGCAGCCCGATGTATACTTGCGGGATTAATGGCCAAATTGTGAGGAAGTTACCCTTGTCGGGCACAAATGCCTACAACGTTTGGTTGTCATGGACCGCAAGGTTCCAGACGAATAAAAAGAGAAAAACCTGACAAAAAAGAAATGCTCTTCTGGTTGCCATAACCCTTTTTTGATCCACGCACACCCATTATTAAGATAGTTTTAATTATGGCTGTGATGTAATATCCATTAAGATTGAGGAATTCAATTTTGGAGATAATCTTCGGAAGAGAATTTGTCTGCTTCTGCAGGTGTTTGATATTCTGCAACAAAAACTGGACCGTAGCAGCAATGTATTCACGAAGTAGTAAGCTATAGGCCTATTAAAACAAATGAAAAAAGTAGACTACAAATACACACATACAGGCATTTACGTATGAACATGGAATGACAGGCAGTCGCATTATATTACATAATTCATGCTAATAAGATAGATGTTGGGTTTCGGGGTGATTCTTTGCTGCGAACAAGAGGACATGCGGAAAGCATTGCTCATGATTCTTGTAAATTTCTATAATCGAGTTTCTGTATCGTTGTTTGAAGATGATTATTGGCAAATCTTTTATAGAGGAATGGTGTTTAATCTGTGTAGACTGTTGTTTTTTTGCTGAGTCTCAAGCACCAATGGCATACTGTAGATGGGAGTATCCAAGGCTAAAAACCTGAAATATTTCCGTAAGCTTTGGTTAAGATGGGAACAAATTTGCCAGAGTGGGGCAAGATGTACCAATATGTTTTTTTAATAAGTCTGAGCAGGGTTGTAAAAACATGCTTCACTCAAAACCACCACTAGAATGAACTTAAGTCATAGCGGACCTGCCAGCCGCAAAAATGTCAACGGTTTTGATTAAGAAACATTTTCTGGATTTTACAACGATGCAACGGAAATAATAAGAAGCAACTTGAAAAGCAGGGTGTTATGAAGTTGGTCTTCTCTTGAGACGATTCAGAAAAATCCGTTGGGTTGGTAAATGCAAAAGCGAAAAATGTATGATTTCTGATTTTTCGACCTGCTTTTAACGACCTTCGTGTGATTGGCTCTTCAAGCGTTGACGAACCAAGTAAAAGCCAGCTGATATTGTTAAATTTTCCTCTGTAAATTTGCAAATCGCAACTACCGCATTTTCCTGCAAAGTTTGGGTTTTATTTTACGAACTAATTAAAAATACTTTGGCTTTTTACAAAGCACCTATTGTCATTTGCAAAACAGTAAACTTTAATTAAGCAAAAGTATTACTAATAAAACTTTGCACATTTGTTGAAAAACTTTGACTTTTAGCAATAATGGTCAAATTAAGTAGAGTGTTGCAACTCTGTTGCTGCTTAACTGAGTCAACTGGTCTAACTGCAATTGACACATTGCCTCAAGCCGTCAGGGTGTCTTACCAAACCGTATTCTGCGAGACAAGGGAGGTAGTCCGCACAACATTTTGTCAATGTCATCAACAGAATGAACGTGCAATGTACGGGACTTCCTGTTGTTTGGAGAGGGTGAAGTGTGAAAACACAATTTAATTAGACTTAATGCGCACGCCCAAGCGCCAAGCTTGTAACTTAACCTTCAGTGATTTTAATGCAACTGTATGTGTCAAAGTATNGCCCAGAAATTAAAAGAAAAATTTACAACTTATTCTGAGTAAGTGAAATGTATATTGCACAAAGGAAGGTTCCTTTACGCAGATATTTTAAGAAATGAAATTACCTTTGAACAAAACATTTGCAAAACAAGCGTTCTTGCAGCAAAAGATGAAGTCAACACGGCAAACGCAATTGTGCCAAATGGAAAAACTTAGCCTACAATTCTTGACGCAACAGAGTGCAACTCACCTTCACTCTTTCTATAACAAGTGTTTAAGTGACAGTGACAGATTAAATTCCGCTTTTGTGGCCATGTTTAATTTAACTCGCCATTCAGGGCAGGCGCAGATTTAGCATTAGGCTAAAAAGGCTTAATCCTAAGGCCCCCGATTTTGGGAACCCCAAAATTTTGGGAGTAAGGACAATTTCCAGCATTTTTGTAAGCAATTGTATTTTTAGCTTTGTTTTGGTTCAACGCACATTTTTGTTACTGTGCCACTAACAAAAGATCTGTATAGAACAGGGATTTCCAAACTTTTTCATCCTAGGGCTACATAAGTTATTACACAGCATTGCGAGGGTCGGACATCTTATTTAATGTGATTGTTTCGGGATCTACATTCTACCAAATCAAAAACATTTTCGTCAATTAATTTTTCATTATTTACAAAATATATTCGCGGAACAAATTTGGCCCGCACTCGATAGAATGGAGAATGGCTTCGCAGACCGGATAAATAGCTTGGCGGGCCGGATTTGGCCCGCGGGCCGTAGTTTGGAGACCCCTGATATAGAAGAATGAGCGCAAAGGATTGAAGTGAATGACGATGAGCATTCTCATTTTATGGCGTTAAGACTTGGTTAATGTTACGTATAACATATGGAACAAAACGTCTAAATGCTTTTTGGGCTTACACGAGGCCAGTGAAGTACTTTCGTCATGCTGCAAAGTCTTGCTATTCTGTATGCTGAACACGCTTTATCTAGAAAGATACAATACGACAAAATTTTCATCGATTTTGCAGACAAAAGTCCCGTCGATCGCCGACTATGTACAGTAACAGGTGTCGTAAGAAGTACAGGTGTTTTATTTAGACTTTAGAAGCTTTTGACACTTGCAATCCGTGCAATTGCACAGAGAACTCAATAAATATGTAATGGGAGTGTTATGAGATAACTTCACCGCTGGATTTTTCGTTAGCTTCATTATGACTGTTTTGATTCCTGATATCGAGGGAATTCAGAATAACGTAATATGTTTATAAATTGGAACAACTTGTTCAGTGAATGTAGGGAGCACGTGTAGTGCTAATTTGTATGACATCAGTCGTCGCCAACCTTCCAGAAGGGCCCCCAATTTAATATAGCCTAGGCCCCCGAAAACGAAAATTCGCAACTGGTTCAGGGTGGTTCATGAACATATTGATTACAAGGAAAAGAATTAGCTCGTTTGCAACGAAAAAAATTTTGCTCAAAAGAAACCGCTTGCAATTATATTACAGTTTGCAAGTGGGTGCAGTTAGAAAAGGCCGCTGCAAAGATCATGCACTTTTGCACGAAGCTTTGCAGACATGGGCTATGTGCAATTCGTACGAAACACAACAGCTTAAAAGCACTGTAACACATACCAAAAGCACTGTAACTGTAACTGTAACACATATTCATAAACACGTTGCTTAGTTTTTGCAAACGGCTCGACGATACTGTACATACGCATAACCAGGCCCGTAGCCATGTTTGAAGGTTTGAGGGGTCAAAATAAATAGCCATCACTTGCTAGCCACATTTCTCGATCCGCTTTATAAACGCTTCGAATTTCTGCCGATTGGTACTGGAGAAGTCCTCTCTTTTAAGCAAGATTGCTCTCAGATATTGAGAAATAGATCGTCGAACATGTGGAAAAAGTCGCTGTGAAGTTTCCGGAAAACCAAAGCTCAGAGCCAGTAAAAAACGTGCTCGATTTCAAAGTTCAGAAAACCAAGACCCATTCAGCGAGGTTTGCGACAGGAAAGAATGATCGATCAACTAACATCTGCAACAACCAAGTTCTTTACGAGGTACGTTTTATATTTAATACAGCTTTGCAGCTTTGTTTACTCCGTACGAAAAACGTTTGCTCATGTGATCAAGCTTCTCATCCAGCAAACTGCAACCCTTCAAATAATATAACCCTATCAAATTCCCGATAACTCGGCTATTAACTTCTAACCATGATAAAAATATTTGAAACTCTCGAGGGGTGCCTGACGAGACAACATGGTGTCCCAGCGCTTCAACTTTGTTTTGCATGCAGTTGTCTAATGTTTGCGCCAAATAAATCAACTCACATTTTCAAAGCTATTTTAACTGTTAGGCAAATATCTACCAACGACTTGACAACTTGCAAACTATGCAGAAAAATACTTGGTTGTGATTTTACATCATCCGAGTAGTAGCCTATTTACTGTAGTTGCGGAGATTGCAGCAAACTTGATAGAAGCTGTCAAAAGTTTTCTAACACGATTCAAAGCAAAATAAAAAGTAATACTGCACTTTCATCTGCTTTTTTATATAATTTTTGGTTTTCAGTAGGAACTCCAAGCCTACAAAATTTTGATGTTAGATCCACCGATTGTAATCCATTAACTTTCTGGTGGTTGCATCAAAGGCAGTTCCCGACTTTCTCCAGAGTTACTCGAAATTTATTTGCTGCGCAGTGTGCAAGCGCACAGTCGGAACGGGACTTTTCCTCGTGCGGATTAACATTATCACAACGACGGACACTTTCGTCGCCAGTTACTGTTGAAGCAATCGAGTTGCTTAAGTCTTCACTTCAATAAAAAGTGATTAATTGTGAATTATTCGTCATGTTTACTTTACAACAGTAGAACAACCCGTTTGCAACTTTCACAACTTGCCTCTGCAGACAGAGGAGGGGACATGAAGAAGAAAAATGCTTGATAATCGACGCAATTTTCTCAACCAAACTTTTATCAAAGTGCACACTTCTTCTTTTGCTAGCTAAGTGATAAAACTGTAATAAAATCGTTTCATAAGGACTTCTCATGGCAATTATAATTCATGTTTATTGTTAATTAATCGCTGTGTGTTGCATCACAGTGGTGTCTTCAAAAAAAGTCGTCAAATAGGGCAAGTGTAGGCTGCTTCATAAAAAGTTTTGCAAATTCCTGTTGGAAAAAAACGTAAAATCAACAAACATGTTTTAAATAACACCAGCCGGATCAGCGTTTCAGATCAACTGTATTAATCACAATCAACTTGCAACAAATGAACAGCAGGGCCAGTGGCGTAACTAGAGGTTTGAGTCAGAGGGGAAAAGCTTACCTGAAGGCGGCCCACTAGCCAAAACTCAGAAAAATGTTAAGAAATGATGGTGAATCTCTAGATGTCGTGGATGTCCATACAAGGTAAAAAAAACGAAAACACCCCGACAAACGCAAAAAAACAACAAATTGAAGAACATTAAGTACCAAAATGTCAACTGAATGGAGCCAGTTTTTACATTTAGCTTGCCAGGGAGGGAAGTTCGTCCCCTTGCCTTAACCCCCGTCACTTACGCCACTGAACAGGCCACGAAGCGACAAAAAAGCACGTTTTATTTTGCAAGCCGCACCGCACTGATTGCATTTTTTAACAAATCATGTTTGTTGACAATGGAAACAGTTCTATTCAATACATAAATAGACACAAAGCAAATATGGCAGAGCTGGAATAGCGTTTTTTCTTCAAAACATAAAAAGACACAAAGCAAATATAACGAAGTTGGAAATCACTTGTGCATGCGTGGCGACGCTTCCGATGCGCCAAAATGCATTAAGTTTTAAAGAAGGTAGTCATCTTCCTATTAGCTCCGTGAATGGCCTTGGGCATCACCGCGGTTGTAACCTGAAAATTGCTTTCACAATCTATCACTTTCTCACTTGCTTTTCACTTCTGCTTGCATTGATTTTACCTAATATACCTTCTTCTTAGTGATTTTTTCCGATGCGAAGCATTTGTCGGAATACGTTCTTCTTAGAGCTTTTCTCGTGGAGTAGTAGCCTGTGTCACTTTATCGAACATACTTCATTGCATGCATTAGTAACACTACACAAACTGTGCAACTGCAATGGAGGCAAGGAAGAATGGAGAAAAAACTTTCAAAAAGGAAGGGTACGAAAAGTCAATGCAGTAATGAAAGTTAAAAGTACTTTGGTGGCAAAACGAAAACGGGGTGCAGTTTTGACAATTCTATGCATTTTCACATTACACAAAGACGTGACGTACTTATGTAGGACCAAAATTGCTACAAAACATTTCACTACATAACTATAACCTGCTGTATAATTTCGAGCTTGTTTTGTAAAAACTTGCTGTATAGGTCTATATCTTAATAAACACTTGTCCCCACTCAGCACAGCCAAAAAACGTCTTGCATTCGTGAGGCAGTTGCGCATGTACGGTGGGTATAATTAAATTGTGCTTTCGCACAGGGACGCCGGAGAGTGGGTGCATGACGGGACATTTCCCCCTTGACTTGTCAAAGGAGGGGACACGATGCCGAAGGTGCCTTTTTATAAAATTATCACCGGGAACTTCATAGCTTATGAAATTCGAACTGAAACAAAGTTATTGCAGCTATTGGCGTACCTATGAAATACAGAATAGTTTTCTATAGTTTCTATAGAATAGTTTCTAAACTTACATCCTACGCTCCTGCTACAACACAACCCGTGGTACTGACGCCCCACACGAGTGGTACATCCCACTCTGCTGGCACTGATGCCGTTTTGAAGTTCTACCCCACACTGGTGGTGCATATGCACGTTTGGCTCATGAAACGTACATTACACGTTCACGGTACAACACAACCCGTGGTACTGACGCCCCACACTAGTGGTACATCCCACTCTGCTGGCACTGACACCGTTTTTAAGTTCTGCCCCACACTAGTGGTACATCCCACTCTGCTGGCACTGACACCGTTTTTAAGTTCTGCCCACGCTGGTGGTACATCCCACGCTGCCGCCACTGACGTCGTTTTTAAGTTCTGCCCCACACTAATGGTACATCCCACGCTGCTGGCACTGACGCCGTTTTTAAGTTCTGCCCCACACTAGTGGTACATCCCAAGCTGCTGGNACTGACGTCGTTTTTAATTTCTGCCCCACACTGGTGGTACATCCCACGCTGGTGGCACTGACGTCGTTCCTAANTTCTGCCCCACACTGGTCGTACATCCCACGCTGGTGGTACTNACGCCGCCGACCAGTCCTCAATAATTCTCTAACTTACTCAACATATTTTGTTTTTCATGTACCAAACACTTATTGCAATAAATAATGATTACTGCTAATAATACTGTAACCTGTTCACATCCTTTACTCTTCAACTTCATTCGGTGACACCATGCATCTGGTTGGGAACAACACATCCTTGCAACCCACTCCACTATGGTCTGTGGGTAAATATACATTTCTTCATGATGTGTATTTATAAACATTGTTTTCTTCCCATGCCACTTGTTTTTGCTACGAAATGTTGTACTAAAATACCTTGCCCTCTGCCTCATAACCATTATTGCTGCTCGCTTCCTTCACCTGTATGCTTGTCTCACCTGCTCATCTGTACATGCCTCATCTCTTCACCCACTGCTTGCCCACCATCATCTGTGTCATATTGATGTCTATTGTGTTTGTTATTTTTGTGATATGCTACATTTCTTTGTGACTCCGTTTTGGCTTATTTGTGAACATATCTTCTCTTTCGTTCTTCATTTCCACTCATTCCGAACTCTGTTTGGTAGATGATCGTCTTTAGATTTTTTATTTTTCATTTGATTGTGTACAAATTTTCCGAAAAGATTTGTGTTGTGTTTGGTACTGTATCGTACTGTCTGATTTATTTTGGCTTAGATTAGCTTAGTGTTAGCTTAGCGTTAGGTTAGGGTTAGCTTAGTGTTAGGGTAGGGTTCGGTTAGTATTAGCTTAGGTTTAGGTTAGCGTTAGATTAGCATTAGCTTAGGTTTAGGTTAGCGTTAGTTAGCATTAGCTTAGGGTTGCCTTAGTGTTAACTTAGGGTTAGGTTAGCGTTAATGTTACTGTTAGCTTAGCTTTTAAGATCAGCGTTAGGTTAAGGCCATCTTTAGGGCTAGTTTTACCTTTTGTGTTTACTATGTTTCTACAATGCCTACTGCATTCTCTTCGTGCGTTACTGTCACATTGGGTACAATTGGAACAGAAACTTGGGTACAATTGGAAAATATAAGTATAAAAATTTTTGTTGAACGATGACCGGAAAATTGTGTCATTTGCATTTGAATAAAGGCGTTATTTCTGCGATTTAAGACAAGTTTTCGCATATTAATGCTGATAAAACAAGGTCAACGTTTCAGTGTCGTGTGTCAAACTGAGATGAGTGCAACCCGCAATTCTTTTGCAACTTTAATCGGCATTATATATACGAACACATAGGCATAAAAATTTTTGTTGAACAATGGCCTGAAAGTTGTGTAATTTGCGTTTGAAGCAACACGGTTTGACCGAAAATTATTTGCTATTGCAGCATTTTTTGGTAATTTTTTGTGGTGTTTTTCATAATGAAGACCTTAAATTTCATGCCTTGATGGTTTTGTTTGGAAAAAGCTTGCTGCGAGATTGTATTTTCAACAAAAACTTTTTTACCGAAGCTCGCATCCACCAGAAAAGTGCGGCTGGGAAAAGTGCGGCTCACTTTACTTTCATTTGTACTCCGCTTAGGCCTACCTGATGTGCACATTGCACACTTACTTCGATGTTTACTTAACTTTTTCCTATATAGCTTCAACACCACTGCAGCAGTCAGGACCGGTTACGATCCGATCATTTGCCGTTTCGTTGGTGTTCAGTGGTGTACTGCAGATAAGAGGATGGCACAGGCCGCTAATGGTCCGGATTTTGGGCGGGCCTCTGAGGTTGCACAAGCGGGCCGCTAACAATATTTTTAGCGGTTGGATTTCACTGAACCGCTACGAGCCGCCCGCTATCATTGAAAAAAAACTTCACAATTTTTTTGAGATGAATGAACCACTCGGTGGCAACAAAAGTGAGTGAAACCATTTGGCATCTACTTGGCAGAGATGAGCATTGGACTGGACTTAGATTGGACTGGATCCGGACTATTACGAATTTTGTTGATTTTGGATTTGATCCGGACTGCAATATGCTCCAAAAATTTAGGATTAGGACCGGATTTGGACTGAGTTAATGGAAAAGAATTGCATATTTTTTGTCATCGAAACGCTGTATTTCTTTAATTTTTTGGAATATATTTGGACTTGGATTTTGAATTTCTTCAACTTTTTGGACTATGGGTGGACTTGGACTGAGTTTTAAAAATTCAGTACTGGATCTGGATCCCAAAATACGACAGTCCGCTCATCTCTGCTGCTTGGCATATTTTTCCCATGCTGCATTTTCACGTGAATTTGCTTTTCCCATATGTAAGCAATCCATCAAGCGTGACTGACAGGTACACTATGCTTTTCGTGTTACTTCTTGCATGAGCGCGGCGGTTAGCGATTCTGGTGCTGAGTAGCTTCTTCGAGGGAACCTGTTATGCAACGTTTCGATGGCCTGCTACAGATGTATTTTATATGTGAACCAAATCACAATCATTTTAGAAGTAATGCTAAAGGTTTTACGTTTAGCCTGGAGCTTTAGTGACAAAAACTCAAACTCTACTGATTTATACGGTAGAGTTTCATATTTCAATGTGGAAGGGCTTGAAAGTTTGTTTGGGGTGACTAATAAGCCCAACAAAGCTACCCCGTGGTGACAGGCTGGTTATGGGTTTTATTTTTGGGTTCGGGGTTTCAGGTTTGGCTCTTAGTTGGGGTTTTAGGCTTACACACAAACCTAAGCAAGTAGCTTTGTATATTGTGCTTGTCACATGACATGACCAATGCAACCAATCACGTTCCACAAATGGGAAAATAGTCTCAGCAGATATTTTGCCTCGGAAGGCAAAATAGGCATGGAAGATATTTTGCCTCAGGAGACAAAAATAGACAAGTCTGCCAATTGTTTAGCGGACCATGGGTGGGACAGTTTGAAAAAGAATAAATGTCCTCAGTCCACGGGCGGTTATGTGCTGGATGTTGTGGGCTATGGGCGGTCCGGGCCTGAAAAATCTTGGGCCATGCCATCTATAACTGCAGAGCAGAGGTGGCCGGAGTCACTTTTTCAGACTCTGACTCCGCTCCTGTTCCAAAATTTTTCAATCCGGGTTCGGGAAGTTTCCAAATTTGAGAATCCGACTCTTGTTCAGACTCCGGCTAAGGTCATCGATCCAACCGAAATTTGCCCATGTTTTCACTTTAGAAATTACCACACAGACTCCTGCTACTGCTGAAATTGAAAAGTGACTCCGGGTCCGGTTTTTCACAAATTTTTTACTCCTGTCCGCATCCGGTGTCAAGCGAAATTTCTGAATTCACGCCATGTGCCCATCCACAGAGTGATAGGGGAGAACAGGGTATGTTGAACTGGTGGGTAAGTTGAACCACCCCTGTTTTAGCTAAATGAAGCGGTCTGGGGACTGATGCGCGACACGTGTTGTTTGGAGCCTGTTAGGAATGCATTTTGGTTGATGACTCAGATCCAAAATTATTTGGTGCAGAAAGCTGGCAAGTTGGAAGTGTTTTTGTGAGCACAAAGTGAAAAACTGAAAATGTACTTTGCTGTTTCATAATTCATAGTGGGAAAGGCATATTTGTTTGCTGCCATTATTTCATCAAGGCGTAGGTCCATCAGACTTCATTGTGTTGGTACAGCTGGACATTAGTGATTTGACATAAATTAACTTCCAAGTTGAAATTCTCCTTCGGGGTAAGTTGAACCATTCGAGTCGTGCAAGTTGAACCATGGTTCAACTTACCCCACTTGATCCAAGTCGCTAGCTGTTTGTTTGATTTAGTTACTGTTGTTTTTAATTATTGCAATTATAAAAATTCCTTTAACAACAAAAAAATCGTGCTTTTGTTTTAGAAGATTTTATGACAGCCGCTACAGACACTGTAGCAAAAAGCACTTTAATTTGAAAAACTGCAAGCTAATATGAAATTAATCGTGATACTTCAAACGACCCATTGACCGTAAGGTCTCAGTAGCGAATCATCTTTGTGGTTATGACGCTCTCAGTGATGAACTCAAAATGTCTAGTGATGGAATGGAAAATGATTTGGCCAAACATGTGAAGGAACTATCAAACAGTTTTCTATCAGAAAAGGTGATTGCGACAATCGCTCCTCCTGAAACCTACGAAAGTAATTTTATTCACCATGATTTTGTACAATTTGGAAAACAGCATTCACAATTTAAGGCCATTTTGCCATCCGTTGGTTTGTCACAGCAGTTTTGTGGTGTATATACTTTATTTCCCTCACAGTGGTGACGCGGTAATGACACTTGACTAACCAAACATTACTGAAATCTCCCCCCTAACCATACTGGCTTTATCTGCCCTGCTGTGAGCTTCACTGGCAAAAACCTCTTTCATATGTTGCACCCATTAGTTGGGAGTATTGATGACATATAATTGGAGAATGCGAAGAAAATATTTGAAAAGAGGAAGAAATGACCCTACAACAGGAAGACCAGCCGTCACTTTCAACTTTGGTGACGAGTAGTCCTTTACAAAATGGAACATTGTAAAGATACTCCCGTTTCCAGAAGTCACTGGAGCGACGAAAAGACAAAAGAAACATGTATTTTCATCGGACTTCAAAAATCAGACAAATTTACGCAAGTGAAAATAGGCCTACTCCGCCACTTCCTCATGCATCAATGGTTAGATATGTTTCCAACGGATTTAAATATTTTCAAATACGTTCACGCAAGTGTAAATATTCCGACATTTCATTTTGCATCAGTTCGTTTTTGTGGCAGATATTTATTTTGGTTCAACTTTCCCCACTACCTGGTTCCACTTACCCCACGCTTGGGGTAAGTTGAACCGCAAAAGTGATGGTTTTCGTTTTCATTTTATGATAAGAATATAAAAGGCTATGTCAAACAACCTACGTATAAATGTGTTAAATGGATTTAACTACGAAATGCTCCAATTTCAGGTTTCTAGTGCCTACACCAAAGGAGCAATGGCAAAAAATGTAACAAATGGTTCAACATACCCCGTTCTCCCCAACTATACATATCAAATACGCTTAGAAAACTGATGATTATTGCCTTAGGAATTCGTGTTTGGATCAGTGTGTCGGTTATGGATTGGGTTAGGGTGAGAATAAAAAATAGTTGAGGTCTAAGACTAAGTCCAAAAATTTTCAGTTGTTTAAGTTATTCCCGTACAATAGCTTGTTGTAGGTGCCTGACATCTAACCAAAAAGTTTTAATTTACACAACACACATCAAAAAGCAATTGCCAAACTTAATTTCTTTATTCTGAGAAGAAAAATACCTGACAAACAATAACAGGTCAGAAATTTCGCAGAAAGTCAGAAGTTTTCGCACAGGTCAGAAATTTCGCAGAGGTCGCTTGACACCGGGTCCGACAGAAAAAAACAGAATCCTTCCGGAGTCGACTCCGGCACTCCAGATCGATGGCCACCTCTGGACTGTATGGATATGGAAATTTTGCAATCGGAGTGGATCCGAAATTTTTTGATAAACACCATATCCAATCTGCATCCGAAAATTTAAAATTATGGGCTCCGATATCCGATCCAAATCCGAAACCGCCCACTCAGCAGAGATGAGCATTGGACTGGACCCGGACTACAGTAAATTTTGTTAAATTTGGATTGGATCCGGTGTCAAGCGAAATTTCTGACCTTTGCGAAATTTCTGACATCTCACTGTTTCTCAGTTATTTTACTTCTCAGAAAAAAAAAAGTTTGGCAATGACTTTTTTGACATGTGTTGCGTAAATTAAAACATTTTGGTTCGATGTCAGGTACCCACAACAAGCTCTAGCACGGGAATAACTTTAATCAGTGAAAATTCTTGGACTTACTCTTTTACCTCAATTATTTTTCTTTTTCTCACCCTAACCCGACACACTTCCTAAACACGAATCCCTAAGCCCTAATCATCAATTTTCTCAGCGTATTTGACATGTAGAATATTACTTCGTGTTTGCTATGCGCACATGGCGTAAGGTCAGTAATTTCGCAAGTCAGAGATTTCACTTGGCACCGGACTGTAAATCACTTCAAAATTTAGGATCCTGGACCGGATTTGGATTGAGTTAATGGAAAAGAAATGCGGAATTTTGTTGTGAACATGCCGTTTTTCAAATACTTTGGACTTCATTTGGACTTGGACCTTACATTTGAAAAAATTTTTGGACTGTGATTGGACTTGGACTGAGTTATGAGAAAACAGGAGTGGATTTGGATCGCAAATTATGACAGTCTGCTCATCTCTGCCACTCAGCTGCACATTAGCAAAACTATTTGGTAATGCCTATTTTGCCTCATGAGGCAAAAGTTGTGGCTATTTTGCCTTTAGTCAGACACGCTTGGTTGAAGTGGTCATGTGATAAGTATGATACGCGCAATAGAGATGGCATGGGCTGCTAACAGTTCAGTCTTCGGGCCGTCCGCTGAAGGTTTTGAAACAGTCCGCTAAAAACTTTTTTAGTGGTGACGTCATTCCGGGCCA
>JGI24158J21664_10006389_pt1 | contig 15535 bp, 5 predicted proteins | sample Ectturendosymbi3_FD_21664 | JGI IMG/M metagenome (IMG submission 21664)
AAACGCACGGCGCCTCAAATCGAGACACTCATTTGTACCCGCCGCACAACATCTCATCAGTTCATCTGACAACAACAACATACGTGCGGCGCAGTGGGTGGATCACCAATGGAATACGGAGTGGATGGACAACCCTACTAGACTCCGTAATTTCATCTCTGCCATTGGCACCACCCTCCTTGAATGGCCTTCCCAAGAACAGTGTGGGGCTCCGCACCGATGTCGGACGTTTCCGCTCCTGCTGGTACAAATGGGGTATGTCCTCCTCTGCGGCCTGTGAGTGTGGCGCAGATAAACAAACCGTCGACCATGTTGTCCTCCAATGTCCAATCCATCGACCTCCTCATGGACTGCATGGCCAGATGGTTCTGGACGATGAGACAATCGAATGGCTGCTCAACACTGCCCCGAGATCTAGTGCGAACTAGAAGTGGACAGTAACAACTGGCTCAAACGACGAAGAAAAACCATAAAGAAAATGCCCTATGTTACGGCAAAAGTCACAAAAACTGCGCTTCGCTGGCAGCTATCCTTCTTCATTCATGCTTCTTTTCACACAGTATAAAACTACGTGGCTTACCGCTATCAGCAGTCACTGTCTCGCTGCATTACCTGCCAAGATGTCCGCGTTCAATAGTTACATGCTGCAAAACGCCTACTACTGTAACTTGAAGTTAACCTTTGAANAGTTGTTGCCGTGTTATTGTTACACAATCAAGNCCAGCAGTANAAAAATCTACTCAAACGTATCGCAACCTGCCTCTGCAAGTAAAGGAGCGGACATGAGTGAACAGCAAGCTCATAACTGCTTGACGCCTGAACAGCAATCAGGTTCTTGTGCAGTGTGAGTGNCATATCGTCAAATAAAATGTTATTGCAAGACTTAAATCAATTGATGTGAATTAAACTGCNGACTTCAAGTTTTCTGGAAATTTTTGGATCTTAGACCCAATTTCCNGTGAGGGGCAAATGTCCATTTTCTCCCCCTGCGGATGCCCTCTGGTCCTTACATTTTCTCCGCTTCAGTTCTCATCATCATCATATAGATTACAGACGACACAGATTCCCAATGTTTTTTCATGTTTCTTTCAAGCTAACAACCGACACACTGCTTCAGTATAGTCAGTGATACATTTGTATTGACCTGTGCCAATGAAAAATGACCATCAAGAACTGAAGGTAGATTTATAAATGAAATACGAAATTACAGTAAAAACAATTTAAGTAGCACATATGTGATACAGGATTGTTTTATCTGTTTTGCTAAAAGACATGAAAATTTTACAAAAGATCTTTGGCCTGAACATGTGTTAATTGTCAACCTCCCGAGCTATTTTTTAAGTACGCAATTGAAAAAAATTAAATTTCAGTAAAAAAATTTAATTTCAGCAGCTGATCTCAATCGTAATTTCCAAGTTCTGTCTTCTACTTATTTTTTCATTCTGCTTCAAAAACGAATTCCAAAGAAGGGAAGAAACGTTATTTTTATAATTTATCTAGAAACATTCAGCTATTTGTCTTATTTTTCTTGCTGGGTAGACAACGTTTATCATCTTGTACCTGATGTGTTTACGGAAAAGAAGGTTGAGGATAATAGACGATCCAACGCTGGTCTTAACTGTTGCAAACGTGCCAGTCAAACGAGAAAAGTCAGTTGTAAAAGATTTGGTAGTACTTCGTATTGTGTTTGTTAATCGCAGTGAAAATATCTAAGCATAGTAATTACACTGACAATGTGTTTGGCGTAGCGTTAATTTGCAGCATTTTCACTAAGTTTAAATGCCGAAAACATTTGAATAAGAGCTAATGCAAGCGTATCTTATTGGGTATTTTTATCGAACCACTTGGAATTCTATAAAAGGAAGCGACAATTGCTGAAAAAGTAGTCAAGCCAAAACTTTACCCTGGTTCCTGTAGCAGCACAAACTTGAACTTTACATATCTCACCTTGATGCCAACACAAAAGAACCAAGAAAACTGCCACAACTGCTTTCAAAGTCATCGTGCGACGAAATAAAACTGCAAAATAACAGCAGTTAAGACAAAACTTTTCCAGATGATGTGTTTTCACAGACGCAACTTCGCTTTGACACCAAACGTCAGCTCGGCCTCAAAACCCGAACAAATGTTTGCATTTGTGACTTGTGCTTTCTCGCTTGTTTTACGACATTGATCTGCTAATCATTAACTACGTTACATACTTAAACTAGTCTGTCTATTTGTAGACCTAAACTAGAATTGACCACTTGCGCATTAAGAGCTCCTTCGCGAAGTATGTAAACTTACACTGGATTTCCATCCATTACAAACATTAGAGAAACAACCTTCTTCAAGCAGATAAAATAGCTTGAGCGTTACATTTGTACTTGGCTAGTAATCGAATTAAACCTTTTATTGCTTTGTTTGCTTGCAAAGGCAGGTTATAAAGTCTTGGTAAACTAAACGGCAGCAGATTAAAACAGCACATTTACAAAGAGTTATTGCGTTGGAAGAAATCCGTTTTATTTCACGTTTTCATTCGGATGCTTTCAATTAAGTTTTGATCGCGTGTAGGAAATGCGCAATATACTTCTTTTTATATAGGTTGTTCTTTTTTTATAGGTTGTTCTTGACTTTTCCGTTTCAACAGAAGTCGACTGCTTGTCTTTCAACATCGGATCATATGGCCAATGCTAGGAACAGGTTTGAGGCTTTGTCAAAACAAAGTTGTGATTTGCAGCAAGTGATGCAGTTTGGGACTGACATCTGTTGAGAATTCCCCAAAATTTTACAAAAACTCCTCACAAAAGCATTGCAGTACCTTTCGTCTGTGACATCAGGGAGTGGAAAAATGCTGTTGCCTTCTTCTCAGAAGAGGTGGGTTCAGTTTCTTCCAGCGGACCATGCGGCTATACACCACTGGCTATCATGTAAAAATTTTGCTTCGCTTCAGATCTCATTTTCGCTTTCTTTGACTGAAGTGTTGTGGCCATATGTGCCATCGTTTAACTTACACTGTTGCTTTTGTAGAACAAACCATGCAGTGTTGGCCACCTGGGTTCCTGCGACAATAAATAGATTAAGAAACTAAATGCACAAATTAACATTCAAAGCATGATCCACACTCGTGTGAAATAATTATAATACACCTTTGCGACGTTCATCTTTTTCCACTCTGCTTTGAACATTTGTTTGACCTTTTCATCACGCATGTACTTTTCTATTTAGCGATTTTTATGCTTCATTTACCAACGGTTAACATTTATAAGCTCTCCCTCGAGTGCGCCTGCCAAACTTACGACCACCTTCCTGCTTGCGTATTCTGACAACGCTTTGTGTTGAGTCATCGCCGGGTTAATTCACCGCTGTGGTTTTGTTGCTCCGCAATTGGCGTTAGATACGTTTCCACTTTTCGTGAAAGAAATTATTTGAGAACGACACATTTTCCAGTTTTTAATTCTCGCAACTTGTGTTTTGACTCATTCATCTTAGTCTTGAGTTTGTTTGCTTTATCTGCCCTTGCTTCAGCCTTTCCACATTTAACCCAGTTGAATATAGTTTCCACAAAGGCGACGAAATGCACTTAATCAGCAATTTTTAATTGGAAATTGATTTCACGTTAGTCAACGAAAACAGTTATTGAATTCTGAAAAATTTATTGATTTTTAACTTGTTGATGTTTCTCCGTAAAAGCAACGTTGCGTTAATTTGCCATGGAATGCAAATCTTAAAACATTTATGAAATTCCCAGTTCCTTTCATTGAGTTTTGATTGATGTCAGAAGTGCGACGAGTTTTGTCCACCAAGCTCAGCAATGTTGCACAATTATTCCGTCACAGTAACCATTGCGTAGATTTTGAAAGTTCCTAATTAAACTACCTACCAGTTGCTGGGTGTAAGTAGGCTAATCCTTATGTAGTCAATCAAAAGACAGCATGATTCAGAATAACGGAAGGTGTAATCAATGTAATAAACGCATAGGACAATTCTTAATTTTACAAAGATGTTACTTTATTTGTTAAAAGCACTTTAGGTATTTTTTCAAAATCAACAAAGTCTCGGAGGTAGAAACGAACGGGCCTTATTTTGAAGCCCGACATTTATTTTTGAAGCCCGATTTAGGCCTGAAAGCCAAATTTACTGAGTGAGTCAAAATATGCTCAACTGCGGGGTATCAAAAATGTAGTGTACGGGTATAGCTGCAGGTACACGGTTTTATCACACCTAAAATAGTAATCACCTTGACCAAAACATTGGCTTAAACAAGCACAAACCAACTTGCAAGTCAACGATAACACTGCGGATATTAATGTTTCTTAAGAAAAAAAGAAACTACCATGAAAATACACGATGGTGCTATAGACATAAAAGAAAACATCTAGGATAGCCCTATAGCAGGGGTGGGCAAATTGCGGCCCGCGGGCCAAATGTGGCCGGCAACAGCGTTTCAAATGGCCCCCGGAAGCATTCAGAAAATATCTTCATATCTGAAACTTCCTTGAACTTATCACAACAAATGTTAGTGCTAACTGCGTAGGCTAGCTTAACCGAGAATTGCTTCTGTTTCACTAACGAAGTACGGCCCTCTGCCAAACGTGGCCTTCTCAAAATGGCCCCCGACGCAAACTAATTGTCCACCCCTGCCCTATAGGCACGAAAGGCCGGTTTGTAGGCCATTGTTTAGTGAAACAAGTCAAGAATCGCGTAAGTGATGCATCTTTTCGAAGCAACGCCATAGCGTGCTCATTTCCTCACTGCTGTCCCCTTCTCAAAAAGAGTGTGAGACTATTCCGAGCAGAGAACAAAAGAACGCAGCTGTGTTTGCCAATAGAATTAGCTGAAGAATGTCGCAATCACTTCATTCGCAGAAATCAGTGAGAACAACAAATCTTCATCAGGAAAAGAAAAAAATCGTAACTCTGAATGTTATCAAAAAGTTTTGTATGCAGGCCCGAAATCGGCCCGAAGTATTATGACAAATTTAAGTCCGAGCTCTGTCCGAACCTGGCCCAAACCCCCGAAAAGCCCGGCCCGACTTACAAGTCTGGGTAGAATCATATGAACTGTGGAAAGTTTAATTTGTATTCATTGCTTGCCTAATGACCTTAAAAAATTATCAGCGCAAATTTGCTTTTATGCAAAGACGGGTACGATAAACCCAACTTCTGACATGATTATGAAGTTTGCAAGCAAGGTGTTTGGCTCTTAAACCGAGTAAGTTTTTCAGCTTAAACTAACCATTTCATCTTACTCATAGTGCCTGTGGACTCGTGGACAGCAGCACTTCAGGAATGAATCACCTACTATTGTGAAGCAGCAGTTTGCGTTTCACGTGCGTTTTCTTTAACCTTGCTTACAAACGTGTTCCCAGATGTTAGTTAACGTACATACGATCATTGATTGATAACGCAAGTGCAATCTTCTGGCTAATTTCTACCTTTATTTATTTGACGATGTTGTGCTCTTTTGCCATACTCGCGCATTGATACTTCCACCCCCTTATTGCAGTAAATCTAGGTTTAGCGTCTCTGTGTGCAACTGCCTGCATGGTCAGCTCATAATCAGCCAAGGTTTCTAAGATTTGGGCCCAGAAACGAAGCCAGAAAAAACATGTGTGAGACGAGAACTGTTTACTCGACAGCATATAATTGCTTTTACGCATTCAGGGTAACTTCTTTCTCAGCTCTTCAAAATTGTCGTACAAATGTGACAGGAACACCTGCACGTTTATACCCCCTGGCCACGTCCTGCTCGGGTCACGTGACGTTGTTTGTTCAAACACGAGGTAGACTGATTGCGTTACACACCCCAACCGACGACTGGAAGCACAAGAGTTCATCTCTTCGTCATGAACTGCCGTAAAGTCTAACAGGAAGTAAGCATCAACCTGGCACCAAGCGTTGTGAAACAAAACCTTATAAAAGCACGAAAATATTGTTTTTTACAAGCACTCCTCATTGCGTGGTTTCATTAAACTTTTTTGCGAATCAACTTGGTGGCTTCAGTTAGAACCTAATCTTATGACGACTTATCGTATTTATTCGATTGTAAGCCGGCCTTAATTGTAAGCTGCCCTTGATTGTAAGCAGCACTTGAACTTAGGTTACCTAAGCCTTTGAGATACTTTTGCGTACTAGTGCGTTTGGCGCAGTGCTGCCACAGGCTTTTCTACAAAAATCATTAGATTTGCAAAAAAATTCACTAGTTCTGAAAAAATCAATAGATTTTAAATTACTGCCTTGAAGCTAACAGATTTACTTGAAATCATTTATTTGTGTAGTTTACGCCAAAAAAGCTGAAGCGTGGAAAATCGTGGGAAAAAACTACCGGTTTGTTTCAAGAGCTGAAAGAGACAACACTAACAAAGTATTTTACTTTTAGATTAATCAACCTAATATTTAATCAATATATTTCAACTGCACTGAACCCAGAAAGGAATGAAGACAAGGTTATAGGCAACATTGTAGCAATTAACAGTACAGAAGTGAAAACAATAAGGAACTGAGATCAGAAAAACTTGTTTGTTCTGCTGGTGACAATTTTCCAACAACGATTCACGTAATCAATTCTTGTGAGAGAAATTTGGCAAAAAAAATCATTGCAAAAAACATTGTGTCGCCAGCGACACAGTTATCACAGAATTAAAACAAAATATTCCCTGGAAAGCTAATTCTCTATATTTTCATTCCTGAAAGTTTCGTTCTGTCTTCAGTGTACAAAATTTTTTTACAGATCAAAACGCAAAAACTGTCAATCAAAGCGAAATCACATTTCAAATCTTCTCCAACGTAACGCGCTATCGTAAACAATATCGTGTCGCTGTCCATATAGTTATCACAGTATCAAAAGAAAATATTCGCTGGAACGGTAATTGCCTGTATTTTCATTCCTGAAAGTTTCGTTTTGCCTTCGGTGTACAAAAATTTTTGCAGACCAAAACTCAAACACTGACAATCAAAGCGATATCACATTTCAAATCTTCACCTACGTAACGGGTTATCGTAAACAACATCGTGTCGCTGGCGACACAGTTATCACAGAATCAAAACAAAATATTCCCTGGAAAGGTAATTGTCTATATTTTCATTCCTGAAAGTTACAGGAAAGTTGGTTTCCAAGCAAAAAAACTTGAAATGCGACAAGGTCTCGTTCACAGGGCCGATTGAAAACGATACCGGCCCTCTGTTTAAATCGATGGTGGAAAAAATAAAAGTGTTATCACATATACTTTTCGAAACCGCAAGCAATTCAAAAGTTTAAAAATTTCAGAAAGTTTATGTTTGCCTTTCGCAAAAGTTTAACAAAATGCCTGGCTTGTGAATGATGAGACCCTTGTTTATGTTCTTCGCCAGTTTGGTGATTTGAGAGAGGCAGGCCAGTTCAATACTGCTTTTTTTCTACCAAAAATGGCTCTGAAAAGCAGGTTGGCAAATGTTTTTCATAGCTTTTTGTCAGGTTGTGGCGGGCAGGTGCCTAAGAAAAACGGGGGCCACTGTCAGCAACCGACTAAGAAAGGTGGTCTCTCATTTCTAGCACCCGGCTGATAATGTTATCAATGAGATATCATGGTACTTTGGGCTCCCCACTGTTGAGGACCTTCGTGCGTAGCTGCCAGACGGGGTCATATAATCGATGGAAGAGCTCAAACACAGTTGGTAATAGCTTAGATGACCCGATTTATCAGCTCGACACTCACAAAATGTTGCTCGTAACATTTGACGTTACTCTTCAACAGATTTCCTTTTTCCACCGACGCTGCTGGTAGCTTCACGTCACACGCCAGGAAGCAGTTTCTGTTTTTCCTCCGATGGTGGCGCTTTGGTAGCCAGCTTTATCAAGCGGCAAGTGCGTTGATATGATTCACCGGTTGTGGATCGACGTTGCTTTCTATACTGGTGATTCAACTAAAATTCGACATCTTTTTCAAGACTGGTACAGATTTATTGGACTGACTTCATATCCAGGAATTGCCGCATTGAATATTATCATTCTGTTGTGCATCTGTTTGTTAATGGATGACACTCACAAAGCATCTCCTTGGAACATAACCACTTCAAATTATCGGATATTAGAAACCCACGCCAAGAGTAAATATTACAAATCAAAGAAACCACGCAATGGCACACTGAGCTTAGTCCTACACATTTTCATTGCGATTTGAAGCTACCAAAGATCGTAAACGTCTTTGGTAAAACTCTTGCTTGGCCAAAGTGTTTTCCTCAGTGTTAAACTTTAATGTTTGTGGTGTGTCAAGCGCTGGTTGTTCACAAACTTTTTGCTTCCTTTCACAATGGAAGCCCTAGGGCCTAGGCCAAAATGTGTTTAAAAAATAAGGCACTACAATTCAATAAATATCTCAGTGAGAGCAATCATTAAAGAGTTCACCGGTGAGTTAAATTCCTTGCCTTCTTGCACTCACCTCCGTGATATCGATCATGTGTCTGGCCCAAACGAATGCATAAAATAAATGCTTACTCAACAAAGGAATTTTTTCGCCTTGGTTAAATGGCTCCGATCCAAGGCAAACTCTTGTAAGTAAAGTGAACAAAGCTTAAGGAAAACCTACTGTTTCTGATGGTTTACATGGAAAAGCATTTCTCCACTCAGCCGACATGTTTCAAAGTTAACTTTTAGGGTATTTCCGCATCAGCTGCAGACAAAACAAAAACTTCAGCTGACTCCGCTTTCCTACTTCTACATTTCTGAAGGCCGACTCAAATGTGTCTTGCACTGGACAGGAAGAACAAGGAAGAAAAAGAAAGCTNTCAATGTTGTATTTATTCACAATGGACTNAATNGGCAGCTTTACAAACAGTTCAATTATTAGGCCTACCGTGCGTATTCACACTGCACGCATAGCTTGGAATTGGCGTCATGTGCTATATGTTGCGTGTTGTGTGATATGTGATGTGTGTTGTGTGTTATGTGCTGCGTGTTGTGTGCTATATGTTGCGGGCCGTGTCCTATGTGTTGCGTGTTGTGTGGAGGACAATAAACGGTAGTGCAAAAGGAGCACAGTCGTACAAGTGCTTGCATGACAAAGTGTCTTAGCAAAACAACAGTTATAAAAGCAGCAATAGGAAGCGCGCATATTTGAAATTTCTTGGTAATCTCTTGCTTTAATAAAATATTTAAACTGTTAAAAAAGTCTTCGATAGGTATTTATTACAATAAAAATAAACATGCCATAAAATAGGTTTATACGTGTATCTGAAACAAATGATGCACTCTGACAATGTTCATTTGATAAAATTAAGGCCTGTCTTTCCAAAACTTGAAAATATATTAGATTTTGGGTTTATTTTTCTCATAAGCACGTTGACAAAAACGAAAACTAATGGCAAATGCTGGTGTAACTTGAAAATAGATATTTTTCCACACCATTAACAGACGCCAAAATGCAAGTTTTATAAAAATGACTGATATAACTTTGTCATCAAGCATAATGTGTTATGAAAGCGAAAAAAAACAAACGAAAGAAAGTATCATCAAACCAACCACATAAGAACGCATGATAATCTGTGAAGAAAAGCTTAAAAAAAACGATGAACAAAGCATAAAAATGTTTCATCACGTCACAGATTTGTAATGCAACTGGATTTTGAAAGTTAAGATTTCTCTTCGCTCGGTTACACTTCAAATAATTTCAGAAATGCCTTTGCCAAAATCAGAAAACGAGGATATTTAACATATCTTCATTATCAATGTGCAAAGACCAAAACACGTGGGAAAATTGCTATCATTTGCTGAAAAGTTTTATTCAAAATATACAGCGTGCACTATGGCAACAACAAAAAAGCGAGCGGTCTTTCGAGTAGCTGTAACGTATCCATCAGTTTCTTCGTTCCACAGACTTCTACTCGCTATGACCAACTGCTGTCCAGAACAATCTCCGAGATGCACATTCACCACAAACTTGTACCTGCATGGAAGAGATAAGCAACAGTGAAGTGAGCTGGACCGGAGAGAAGCAGCAATTTCATTTTCTGTGTTGATTTTCTCACGACAACGGGCTGGTGACATTTGTTGAAAACAGCCCTTAAAATTGCAAGAATTGAGAGTTTCCCTAAAATAAGAGAAAAGATGTGTTTTTTTGTAAAAATCGTGGATGTCATTACCAGACAGGTTTTCAATTTTCAAAGAACTCTAGCTTTTTTCCACGTGAGCGCATAGCAAACATTATGCCAAATAATATCAAGGACGACTCGTGTTGTTTGCATCATGAATTTGCATCAATCAAANTGGCAGTACACTTNGTTTTCAGAAGAGACAAGTAATATCGAAAGATTTTGTGTTATATTGGAAACGTAGGCAATTTTAATGGTTACTCTTAAGCTAGATCCAGAGCAAACCAGAATAAACTTGTTTTCGTTCTTAAAATTCTGAATTAACGTGAGTGACGAAATTTTCAGTAAAAAAGAAAAACAGACCAGTAGGGGCGCTATTACAAATGCAAATCAATACTCTGTCATTTGGAGATGAAGGTCGTATCCTAACCTTGGAAAAAGTTAACATATACGAAACAAATCAAAGCAATTTTCTGCTTTATAATGTTTGGCTGGGGCTTTTGTTGAAGGCGCAGCCGCTAGCGTAAAGTACCGTTTTTGCATTAACACTAACATCAAAATATCCTTCAATGTGAAATATGCAAACTAGAGTGCTTGCAACAACTCTCAGTGAATCTTTCACTTTGCGCTACAAGATTTAGCGCAGGGCAGAAAGTTATTTGTTGAAATAATTATTATGCTAAAAACTTTTCTTGCCCAATGTTGTTTCACCACCGCTTCTGCTCTTTTCTAAAAAAAGCAACAACGAACCTCTGCATTTCCGTTCTTTTCAAGTTTTCTCGAATCTGGCTGGATAGGCTTTTCGCTAAGGAGCACCTTTGCAAAGACAGGGCATCAGGATTTTCGCAAAACCTTCCATCTGAAATATTTTTGTGTTATTATGAGAATGCAACAAATCAAATCGCTTTTTTCAATAAACCAACCTTTTGCAAGATATTCATTCAATAACTCTTCAGAAAGCATATTGTCAAACACCTGAAACAAACAACAGATGACAACATGTTTTCAATTTAGGTGTGTTTCGTTCCATTTGCTAAAGCCCAGACGAAGGGAAAAAATTGACAGCAGTGTGCGTTGCCGGGTTTGAGTTAATACTGAAATACAAAAACAGAAACTTGATGCAAAGCAACTTGCCTTTTCAACAGCTATTTTTACGTCTTTTGAGCAGAAACGTTGATTGTCATCAGGCACCATTTTGTATGTGTTCTCAACCTTCACAGGAGGCCTAGGACTAGCAATTAATCCTGAGAACGTTGTTTCGTTGAAACCCTGAGGAAAAAAACTACATCATATTCTTTGTGGTGAAAGGTACTTCAGCCCTTATCAAAAGCAGCCGACCTCAAAAGGTTTGTCATCAAATTGCTTGGAGCGCCAAATGTGAGAGCGACGCTTCCGCTCTTTGCAGCCTGAGCCATTTCTTATTTTTACTGCGAAGTACAAATTCTCTATATTAATAGAATTGAGTTAAATGTGTTATAAGTTTTTAAAGAAAACTATTACGGTTGTTTTATTCAGTGTTTTTGGTACAAGATTTTCATTTCCATATTTTTGTTTTATACTGATGACAGCTGCGGCTCTGATGCTACTTTTGTACCTATGACAACCTTTTATTTTCAGACTTACAACTTGATTTTTACCTTAGATTAATTAGCGAATGAATCAAAATTTTTTTTATTTTTTTGAATAGTTCTGTTTACTACTGTTTTTATTGCAAATGGTATTCGACGTCATCACAAGATTTCGATGAAGCGACAAAACATGCAAAAAGACATACAGTGTGTAACGAAAGTGCGAAAGGCTAAATTGATGTAAATTAATGTGAATTTTGGCACGGAATTTTCGTATTTTTTTCTCTGAAAACAAAGCGAGGAACAAAAATCGTTACCGACGTTCACTAAGAAATACTTGCACCAGCGTTCCGTTTTAAAATGCCATTTCCATTATATCTGAGATTATTGAATTCATTCTGCAACAGCCGCTATCCTGTCTGTCCCAGTTTTTTGCTCCTCTAGAAATGTTTTTGCCCAGAACATTGACAAACAGTGCCTTCATTTATTCGTCTCACTTTGAAAAAGTTCGCAGCATTTCGGGATTCCCCCAGCATTGGGTAAACGCCCCAAGGATTATGGGGTTGGCCATCAATGATTCTTCGTCCTGCATGCTTATATTTCTGGTTCAAGTTAATTATTTAATATTGGAAATGTCTGACTTCAATAATGACAGAAAAAGCATTTATCAAAAATAATATGTGTTTCAGAACTGCGATTTTGAAAAAATTCGTATAGATAACTTCGTGTGGTTACAAAATACGTTACCAAGGAGACCAGGAAATGAAATAATGTATCCATATATGAGACAATGTTTAATATTTTTATTGTAAACCAGCGTTTTTTTAAGGAAAATATCAGATACCAGGTATAGACCTGTAGGGATCCGATTTTCTCTGATTCTAGGGACTCGATGATAATTTTCGCTGATTCTAGGGACCCGATTTTCAATTCTAGGGACCTGAATCGGGTCCCTAAACCACCTTAAAAAACCCTGTTGTAAATTATTCATTATCGCTCTGCATTTATTTGGTTCAAAGTCTTAAAGGTTAAATATGCAGTTGTTAAACAAATGCGTTCAACAGGTCTTATTATCTTATTGGTTCAGTGAATAGGGTGTTTGGAACAAAAGTAAAGGGAGGTTAAGAATGGTTCGATAACCTAAGTTCCTGAGTGACTCTGGTTTACTGACTCCGACTTCATCTTCCGGAAAGACAAATAACTGAAAGGAAAGAAAATAAAGCTACAATGGGCAGCAATTAATTTGCTTGAGTTGACAATCATTTGGATTTAATGTGACGTTCCGGATGAATGGTTACTAGTGCCATTTTCTATCACCTAAAAAACTTAATAATATGACTTTATTTTTCAGAAAATTTGACTTTATATGACCAAACAAAAATGGCTGAGCTAGAACATACAACTGCTGTGCAAAGAAGCATTACCAGCGAAAATAGGCATACGATATGGTAGCCCCTTGGTTTGTTGAAGCTCTAATAAAACGAACAGCTCTAAACATGAGCAAAACATGTGCAGCCTAGTTTGGTTTGAAGCAAATTGAAAAGATGCATGGATATTGGTTTATTTCTGCGGAGCAGCAAGAACATTCATTTTTAGGCAGTGCATCGCATTTCATCCAAGTAACTTGGTTCAACTGCATCTTTGCCAATATGCGCAGGGTGCCCAAATGGGTTCAATTTGTAGGTTGCAGCTTAAACTTAGCAATCTAGTAGTTTCACCTGATATTTTGAGTTTGTTTTAATAGTTTCCTTATTGAATTAAGTTGAAAACATGCAAAATATGACTTTATGACCTAACATGGAAAATCTGACTTTTTATGACTTTATAACTTTGGTTATAGACTTCATAGGGGTGCAATTTTTGTTTTAAAATTCGTGTCAAAGCTTCCTGAATCACAGAAAAAATACGACTTTTATGACTTTAAATGGCCCCAATGATTACGTTACCTATGAAGAGAAAAATATTTCTGATATGGCCTGAGAGCACATCACATGAAAACATTTCATATGATGTGAAAATATTTCATATGATGTGAAAACATATTATATGATATAAAAACATTTCATATGATGTGAAAATATTTCATATGATGTGAAAACATTTCATATGATGTGAAAACATATCATATGATATAAAAACATTTCACATGATGTGAAAATATTTCATATGATGTGAAAACATTAATAAGACGGTCAAACGTCATGACATTGTCTGGTACTCTTTTATATATATTTGGAGTAGCTAGTCTTATCCTTCATCATGCTTCGAACAGAAAATCATCTGCAGACACTTTTGCATAACAGTAAATAAGTGATTATAAAATCTAGTACCAAAACCCAGCTTTACAAGCACTGTTTTCAGCTACCTTTGAATCGGTCATATTTTTATCTCTGAAAACGTTCTGTATTACCGCAACTCCTGCATTGCTGTATTTTCTTGTCCATAAAGTGGTGGATATTCTTCTCCTGGTAGAAGAAGGCAGAACCATCATTGAATGTCGTCTGCTTCTGTTCTTTTTCTTAAAGTGTTANAAGCGGTCAAAAAATCAGAATGTATATTTTAATGTAAATAATATGCAGACATTACCAGTGACGTAGCCAGACCAAAANTTTTTTAGGGCAAAAAAATTTAGAGAGTCAAAATGATTGACTTTAGGCGAGCAACAGTATTTCTGTTTGGGATGCTTCTCAAAGCACAAAATGACTAGATATGCTAAATATTTGGGAGGGCACAGCCCCATGCCCCCCGGCTATGCCTATAAACATTACCTCCTCATCAATAGAAGATGAATGGCCGTGCAGATGAACTTCCAGCGAATTCCTCGTTTCTGCACAAACACGCACAATGTTTTGAGACAAAATGTACAGATCTGAAGCAAAGCTTGCAATCAACTCCAACTTAAGTACTTCGCGCAGAGCGTTTTTTTCTCTTTGTTTAAGTGGAGTTAGTGAAAAGAAACCTTGTAGGAGAGAACACACAAACTATTGTGTGTTGTTCGTTTAGCTGTTAGCAGGTGTGCTCACGGAGCATTTCAAAACTTGGCACTATCTGCATCCCAGAGAGTAAGAGTGCGGTGGTGGCAATGCTAGAAACAATAATTGTCATAGAACCAGGTGCGCAACCAGGGGGGGGCATTTAAGGCATTTTTCCCCCCCGAAATTTTTGAAACATTGCATAGCAATTTTGACATTTACAGAAACTTTCAAATAATACAGTTGAAATATTGCATTCTAATCATTTTTAAGAAAAGTCTTCTTAGAATTTTTCTTTGTCTTACTGGTTATTTACCTCCTCGCATGATATATCTTGAGACAGGCCATCTGATCGAATATTTCGTAAATGATTGGTATTTTAACCACAAATATGCTGGAATTGGGAAATCGTTTAAAATGTTGGCAGCCTATCTCTAAGGTATTTTTTATCCTTTTTTTCGTATACCACTCCGAAAACTTTCAGAAATGCAGTGCGTGTGTACGCTTTGATTTTGTTTCTTGCCATCTTTTGAGGAAGATACTGCAAATACCGCATTGCTATCCAGTGGAGATTCTAAGGGGGGGCCTGGGTGGGCCATGGCCCCCCCAGATTTTTGCTTGGCCCCCCGTTTGGCCCCGTCAGTTGTTTTCTTAATTTCCCATTTAAGTTTGTTTGGTTGACATATGCAGGGTTGCCAAATCCGTTTTGTAAAAATACCGGCCATTTTGTCAACAGCGCCAGATCTGAGCTGTGTCGCAATTCGTAAGCAGCACAGGGAAAGCAGAGACAATGAGTATTGTTAAGCCACAATTAATAATTATGCCCATATTTTGCCTGATTCGTTACATTTCGGTGTGTGTGTGTGACGTGACAATCGCACCAAGGATTGCGTCAACAGCAGGAAATAAACTTCGCTGAAGAAACTGTCCTGACAAGATTCACTACAAG
>JGI24158J21664_10006390_pt1 | contig 15534 bp, 6 predicted proteins | sample Ectturendosymbi3_FD_21664 | JGI IMG/M metagenome (IMG submission 21664)
TCAGTAGCTGTCAGAAGAGCTCTGAAGGCAGCAGTTCGCTCAGGACGAAAAGCTGTCAGACAATAAAACAAACTAACTTGTACTGATGGCTGCGGTTTACTTCGGGTGGGCCTACGTGTGGCCTCGCCTTTAGTATTCACAAATTCCTTCAGAATTTTGTTCAAACTTCAGTCTGATAATTTCGGTTTCAATGGACATATTCTACAAATTATTTAGACGCCCTTGTTGGATTAAAGATCTCAAATTAATTTTAATTGGTTTCGGCTTGGAAAACTCCTTTCTTCGGTTGCCATGGTCACTGGGGTAATCAATTAAATCCTGAAGGCAATAAACAAAGTAAGGAAAGAGATTGTCTCATCAGATCTCTTCGAGAAGGAATGTTTACAATTAAGAACAAAATTTAACCTTCAGAAGACAAGTGCAAGTAGGCTAACTATTGAAACAGCAGCAACTATCGAACAGTTTTGCAGCAACTGCTGAAACTTAACATGCCAAGTACGAAACGCTTGAAACAGAAAACATGTATAAAACCGTGCAGTTCCGTTGTTTTTTTGTTGGCAACGGACTCCAAGGTCACAAAACACTGCGCGCCCCGCACCAACATTACACATGCAGCTTTGACAGAAAGTTTAAGTTTGGGTAGGTTAGTAACGTAGCACGGTCCCCCTTCGGCGTATAGTGGACACATTAGTGCTTTAATATTTTGTGCATTCTTAGTGCATAATTCCCAGTAATATTCCATTCGTGATTCAAAGCGATGTACTTGTTTGTGAGCAGTTCGACTACCGACATAATAGCCTGCAAACTTACATAACCGCAGTTGGTTGCTGTTTCCTGTGGCGCATTCGAACGCCCAACGCTTTTGTTCGTCGTCGTTTTAATTCCGACTCTACATCGAACCGTTACGTTATGTGTTTTCTGACTGTTATTAAATGATTTATTGTTATTAATTTCCCAGCAAGCAAACTATTTTAAGTGCAAGTTTTGACTCGCACTGGCGGAATAATTTGAATAAGTATAGGTAAAAAACGTGTTGACTTCTCTTCCATACTTGGCTGGAGAGTGTGGATGAATGGCATTGTTAACAAGTTTTTGAGTCGCGAGTGCTCTTATCATGTTTTCAGCGAAATACAGCCTCAGTATCAATAGGCTCAATATCAATAGGCAGAAAATAGTTTTGACTTGACGTGTAGTCCACAAGCAATCAAAAAATGAAACATCTTTTTAGGCTAAATTTACAACAATAACTCCAATCGATTTCTGAAATTTCTAAAACAACTTAGGTTTTTTGATTTCCCACGTAGGTAATTGTATTTGAACCGAATAAAAATTTTGTAGGAATTTTTATCAAAATGATAAAATCCTAGCCCAGTAATACTGTAGATGTATTACCAAAAATAACGATATAATACAAAAAAGACACATTCAAATCAGAGATGAGCGGACTGTCATATTTTGCGATCCAGATCCAGTCCTGAACTTTTAAAAATCAGTCCAAGTCCAATCATAGTCCAAAATGTTTAAGAAATTTAAAATCCAAGTCAAACTAATTCCAAACAAATTAACAAAAAACAGCTTTTAAATGACAAAAATTACACAATGCTTTTTCATTAACTCAGTCTAAATCCTTAATTTCTAAATCATTTTACAGTCCGGATCCAATCCAAAATCAACAAAATTCGTCATAGTCTGGATCCAGTCCAATCCAAGTCCAGTCTAATGCTCATCTCTGATTCAGATGTCTTCTTAAACTTTCAGATTTTATCACTTGAATAGCACCGAAATTATGCTGTGGCATTTGTCAGACAAATCATCTGATGCATCGCTATCATTAGGACAAATCTATGTGTTTAGTTTTAATGTCGTGTCCATCCCAAAATGAAGGAACGGGAGTAAAATTTAGTGTTCTCGTGATTTTTTTCATAATGGTCCAAGTACAAAAATTGAAAACAATCACAAACAGGCAAAATGTAATGGTTGTTCTACGTCCACACTTCCAAATTTTAGCCCATGTCATAAATATTGCAGATCGACCCTAACCTTAGCAATGACTGGGGCAGAATTGTTTGCATCGGCCCTTGTTTTTGCATTTGTACCAGTGGTGTACGGATATGGAAATTTTGCAATTGGATTCGACCTGAAATTGTTTTATAAACTCCATATCCAATCTGTATCTGAAAATTTAAAATTTTCGGCTCCGATATCCAATCCAAATCCGAAACCACCCATTCAGTTGCACATAAGCCAAAATATTTGGTAGTGTCTATTTTGCCGCATGGGGCAAAAGTTTCTGGCTATTTTGCCTTTAGCCAGACAGAATTGGTTGAAGTGGTCATCTGACAAGTGTGATATGCACAAGAAGATATGGGTTAGGGTTTAGGATTTAGGTTAGTCTTCAGTTCACCCAAACAAATAAGAATCCACTAATATAGCTTGTCAGAAGCAGCACTGAAACCATGACAACACTTGTCCATTGGACTAAGCCGTTGCAGATGTCGTTATCACTAGAGAAAGCTATGCGTTTTGAACTTGTCAAGACTTTTTCAAACAATTATGTTTTTCTAAAGATAAAAGAGCTCCAGCAGTGTTGTTGCCTCATGAGGCAAAATAGACACTGCCAACATACTTTGTCTTTAATGCCATGGCTACAACTGCCTATCAGAATCAGTTTATAAGAGATCTTGACGAGAAGCACACAATTCTTTTTCTATATGGTGGTGCAAGTTATAGCTGTGAACAATTATCTTATGCGCTGTAATGTAGTTGTTTAAATCAAATGATAGTCTCCAACTAGCTTGCATTTATGCACCTGCTGGACTCCACGCAATGCCAACAGCTTTTGTACATAAATTTAACCATTACAGAACCACCACGATAATTTTATGTCCAATGTTATCATTTCTGAAAGCAGTGCAATGTGAATGAATGTTCACCTCAATCCCTATTCTATTTAAAACTCTTACTCTTTCCAAACTGAACTTCCAGCACTCCTCCAGTCCTAGAAAATAAACAACAACCTTGACATTTTTTGTTAAATCCAACACTCATAAGTTTTCGTTCTCCGTTCAGGTGTATTTCAACCTACAACAACATGGTCAAATTGTCAATATGTTTTCACCATGTTTATTACTCTTACTTAGCTGTGAGGTAAGGCCACTTTTTTGAGTTAGACAAGTGCGCTACGCCGATGAGGTAGAAACTGGTGTACTTAGTTCAATGCGGAAAAAATCTTTGTAAATGCTTTGATAAACACCAACATTTTACTACAGTATGATATACTAATGAACATATATCAAAAATAAACCTGTCTCATCTGAAATACGACGGGCTGCGTCATAATAAAACTATAGAATCAATTATGCTCATCTTCACACAGCTCCAAACTACATCTTGCTTGAGATGTTCTCAGTCTGGGATCACGAGCGGTTGGGAACATTGCAGTCTATCGAGAGGAATCAGACAAGTAGATTTTTAGCAAGCTACATGGTTTCGAAAGATCGTAATTTTTCCTCATACAACTCTTATTCAGTACCAAGATTTTTGCATGGCCAGAATTTTTTCATTTGGATAATCCGGATCTGAATCCGGTTGAAAGGAAAACAATATCGAATCCAATCCAAATCCAAAAAATTCAAATATCCGGCCGGATTGGACTCCAAAAACCGGATCCTGTACACCACTGATTTGTACAAGACATGTTCATTTTGTAAATTTTAAAATCTGCTAGACTTCGAAAAAGTAATCTAATGAAACTCTAAATTTGAGAAATATATTTGTGAAAACATATTTTTTTATTTGATTAAAATTAAACAAAAGTATTTTGATGAGGGATTTTACAACACTCAGGTGGGAAGTTGTCAACTTAACAACTTATTGAAAGAATTAAAATTATGTCGAGGAAATCTGGCTCTATCAACAATGCTAAGTTCGTAATTTTGTTTGGGATACCTGTCAAAACTAATGGTTTGCAATTGAAGACCTTACTGAAAAACGTTTAAACGAAATTTGGCTTTCGCTGTGAAAAAATGAATGGAACGTGATTGTTTTTGCGGGTAACAAGTAAATTGATTTATTTCTTGCCGCGTGAAACTACACCTGTCAAAAAAATCGTGCGTGCGCTTGCCACTAAATCCAGACTGGGAAGTGAGCAGAACAATTGTGAATATTAGTCACCACCCGCTCAGTGAAAAGTTCTCCGAATTGCTTTGTGTGTTACATTCTGCATTAATATGATATGTATTACTTATATCTGTTTGAAGATGAAGCATATGACTGACGGAAAAGCAACAGATTTGAAAGATTTCATTTGTTTTTTGCATTTTATAAAATACAAGGCAAATCCCCATACAACAGATACATACTGTGTGATAGAAACTGTTGTTATCCACAATGCAACCACATGTCCAGTTATTCTTACACTAAGAAATCAGTATATTAGAAGCTGTTGTTGTGACTGATAAGTGCCAGTCAAGCAAACTTGAATTCTACTTGTTTTCATGTTTTGATGTAAGGCAGTGGGTATAGCTAATAGGTACGCCTGCCCTGTGGATCTTGGAATTTGAAAAGTTATTCATATGCCACCTGTGACGTGACAGTAATGCACGGCGAGAGTGCAGTAGGCTTGGTAGGAACAAAGTAATAGTAAACATAAAATGTAAACCCTAAACCTAACCTTAACCGTAGCCTTAACCTAACCCTATCCTAAACCTAACCGTAACGAACCTAATGCTAAGCTAACCCTAAGCTAAGGTTAACCTAACACTAACCTATCCCTAACGTAACCCTAAGCTAACACTAACCTAACACGAACCTGTAAAAGTAACACGTAAGCCTGAAAAAAAGTAAACACAAAAAGTAAAGTCGGCAAGGTATGAGTTGAACCTAAAACCAGCCTTAATGCCTAACAACCGCTACACCACGAGACCCACGCTGTTTGAATGACAAACTGACCCTTTTATCAGGACAGGCATACCCGTAGTCACTGTAAAATCTCCAGCAGACAATATTTACTTTTATATTTTTTCTAAAATTCAGTGAGTTTATAGACTTTCTGTAACTTTAGTGTTATCCTAGTTGTTACTTACAAAGCATGTCAACAGCTCATAGAGCTACCTTTGCACCAGCCAAGGGAGGCACAGCTAGAGGTGAAAGTGATTTAGGAAAGTTATCAAAGCAGTACAGCAGCAGAGATCTTCCCAGCCATACCAAGCTAAAATATCGACAGACTGGCCAGGTAATTGTAACACAAGGTAAAGTGTGTTCCAATAATAGTGTTTGAAGCATATTTTGTTTTTGGTGTATTGTTCATCATGTAAGTTGGGAAGATTGTGTTTTTAAAAGTTTTTAATGCAAGCAGAAGTACAGTAAACCTCGGTTAATCCAGATCTTTGCCAAAACCAGATAAACCAGTGGTACGAATGGTTTCTAATGTTTTTCTTTATAAAAATCTTCAGTTTATCTGGATTTTTTAATCTGGCTCTTTGCCAATATCGGACAAAATCTGCTCTTTTCACATTTTGTAATCTGGATTTATGTCTCTAGGAAAGCTTCAGCAGCTTTCAGACAACAGAAGCATGCTAATGATCACCAACAAGCATATAAATTATCATAGCAATGGCTGCAACTGTGTGCAACATTCGACTAATCGTAGAGATGATTACCGCGTCACACACGGGCATGGCTTATGTTGAAAATATTAACACTCAAAGCATGTCACCACACCACGGTTTCAGTCTGTGGATCAGTATTTAGTGTGCAGAGCATTACCCCTGAGTGTCTGAGTGTATTGTACTCAGTAAGATATCAGGAAGGCATTACCTTCCAAATAGAGTGACCACTTATGGACCAGTCACAGAAATCAGTCCAAAATCCCAGATTTTCGCAGCCAATTAATCTAAAATTATGAACTTCAGATTGTTCATAACTAACTGGATATGGTGGTTGCTAGTCCGATGCACGATGTAAATGCATCAATAAATTCATTTTACTTTTGTGCGAAAGTCTGCTGTTGGGTTGTAAATGTGTTCAATTTAAGTAATTTTCACTGATATCTCACTACTTGGATGATGTCAGGCTAGAAACAACCATCTTCAGTTAATCCGGATCTTTGCCTAAACTGGATAAAATTGTCGGTCAAATCGAATCCTACTACATGTCTTTGGTCATTTATTGCATATGTTGTTGAAACAGATGCTTTTTATTGCTGTGTGGAAGATCCACTAATTGGAGAATTTCTAGCCTAGTAGTAAAAAGAAGCACAATTTCTGTAATGTGAAACTTATTCACACGTTATCATTGTGAAGTTTGCCACCCCTAAATAAGCTTCCAGGTTTTTGTTGTTTCATTGCAAGAAAAACAGAACGAATGTGCAAAATGAAATGTTATCAGCATCACAAATATATATATTTAGGGTATCTGAAACAGTGACTTATCACTATGTTGGAAAGTGATGTTTAAACAATTATAATATACTGTACACAAAACTAGACATGCTTGTAAGATTTATGGGATTAGATAAAGGTCATTTATCTAAATACCTACTAAATATAATGATGGATTTGGGCAGTTTTTTTAAAGGTGTTTTAGGGACCCGATTCAGGTCCTTAGAATTGAAAATCGAGTCCCTAGAATCAGAGAAAATTATCATCGGATCCCTAGAATCAGAGGAAATCGGGTCCCTAGAATCAGAGAAATTTGGTCCCTACAGGTACATACCGGGTACCTAAAATTTTCCTTAAAAAAAACCTGGATTTGGGAATATTATTGTTCAAAAGTTAGTGACCTCAACTAACCCCTTGCAATTTGGATGTTTAATGTATGCACTGGTTGATTTGCTATTTTTGCCACATCTGTTGAAATGAAAAAAATTACTAACATTTGAGTTTTGGTTGCATTTGTGAAACCATCTGATGTCCATCAAGAAGCTCAGTGCTTATTTATAATGTAGTACAGTAATAACATTGGTAATATTTGTGGTGTAAACATTTCATTTATGACATCAGCAATGGTAATGATCTTTGAAATGATTTTGATCTAGTAATTTTAGCTTTGTGTTTGGCTGTTATGCTGAACATTGCAATCAATTCCTCATGTTGATCTTTATTGCATGTTTCATTGGGCGATTAAAATTTGGCTGAAAGTTATTTTCACAATAATGCTTCGATGTGCAGATTTAAGTTAGTAAAGTCAGGGCTGGATTTTCACATTAAACGTCAGATGTAGCCATGTATGTGCATAACATTTCTTTTCTTTATCTAAAAATGCAATAGACGATGGCAGTTTATCCTGATGAACGTGTGATGTCTATTTGTCGTTGCTACTTTGATATCATGAGATGATTTAGACCAGTACTTCTTGATATGTATGAACTTTCGACCACTAATCCCATGCATAAAATCATACGGCATACTGCGCAAGAAATATTTACAGATTGTTATTTAATGTGGTGCATTAGCTTACTTGTGACAAAGCACATAAATACGTGGTGGCGTGTTTGGAACAGCTAAGCTTCTTTCTTTTTAAAAGCCGTCTATCTCCCCGCGTATTTGCTGCCGCAGCCTCGCCCCAGTGCAGAGTAGGAAATGGAATGGATGGTGGATATAAGCTTGCGACGCCCTTGCATTCTCAAAAAGACCAATCTGGGCATCACTGCAACTATTTGGGAACCTCTAATCTTGAATTTATTCAACTTTATTCCCATGTTTTGTCTGGCAGTGATTTGCAGTTTAAACTTTTTTTTATTGATGACCATTACACTTTTCCATGGTTGGTATAGTGCAAATGNCTTGACTTCGTGAAGTTGCATACTTGCATTCTGATTGTACTTTGCTACGACTTTTGACAGCCTGATCTTCAAAGTAGGAGCTGTTTAAATATGCCCACTTCTAAAACCAGATCCCATTGTATGTTTGTCGGTTCAGTTGGAACGAAATCTACTGCGTGTTTGCCATCCTTCGACTGCATTAGCAGCTTTTCTTTAATATCATATAACTTGAGCACTGTAATGCCAGAATGCGCCTGACGACATAAGAAGCCGCGACTTGCGATCCGAATTGGACGAACGCGAAAGGTCGTCGAGATCAGACAAGCGATCTTCTGATGTGCGTCAATCTCGAGATTCACAGAAACGTTTACGATTAGATCACATTTCTGCCGCGAACTTAGATGCAGATGATCCAGTTGACAGTGTAAGTGCAGTGTGTTACGGTACGGGTGTGCTTTTGGTGCAATTCAGCATGTTGTAGCATCTCTTGAGCTATGCCTGCATAGCATGTTTTCCACGCTTTTTATGTATTTGCAAAGTAATCAGCCAACTTCCTAAACATTAATTTTGGCCCTGGCCCAGTGTAGTGTATGTTGTATTTTTTATAAAGAAAAGCGAAGGCAACAAACTTAAGCAATAAAAGTTTTTCGTGAGTTGTGTATCGTATTGAGGGAAAAGCAATCCTCTTTAATTTTGCGTATCGCAAGTAAACTATAATTTTTGTTCATGGACTAACGAATGCGCTTTGGAATCAAAAAGTCGTCATCTGCAGTCGGTGGTTTCACATCACACCGGTTTAACAACTTAGTTTGTTGCTACTGGAAGTTGTCTTAGATGCGTGTGGTTCTAGCTGTCACTGTCGTGAATGTGCAGGGCAGCGACGCAGATTCAAATGACTCAGAGGATGACACTGCAGAACTTTTGGCAGAATTGAACAAGATCAAAAAAGAACGGATGGAAGAAACCGCCAAAATAGTACGTTTTGAGCCTTGGTGTCGTTGAGAACAATGGCTTGTGTTTTCACGCTACAGCATTCAAAGCAGGAAAACATATGACAAATCACACTTGCGTCTATTTTGCTTGAATGTACAAAAAAATGTCCAAATTTAATGCGACTTTCGACAATATACGGCCTGCGATTTTATAGGATATATATCTAGTTTATATTAAGCCACTCTGCCATTTGCAACAATGTTGTTTAAAATCTGTTAGTGAATTGAGGTAGTTTCAGCGTTCGCTAGAGTTACACTAGGAAATGTATTTCGTTTAGTTTTGAAATAAGTCATGGTGCAAATAATATTGAGCACATTGTGGAATTGTATCGCTACGTTTGCCACACACGTTCCTTATTTTCCATGCTTTAATGTCTTTACTTTCTCGACAGCGTAAGTAGGTTTAGTTCGGATGTCAGTAATTTTTACTATCCAGATAACGGATTTATCCATATATTTGTACTTTAGCTGACGGGTTAACCAGATAATAACCGCTAATTGTTAGACAATTGATTTCACGAGATTTGCGTGATGATTTGATTGTAAAGTCATGACACAGTTATATGGTAAAGAAACACACATGCACTGTACAAGCGTATATGAAAAAAATCATCAATTTTAACATTTACTGCTTCTGCAACACATTTCTTACGAAGCACAACGCTGACTTCACCTTACAATGCGAAAGCACTCTTTATATAATAACAATTACCTGATTTTAATAAAACTTAGTTCGCCCGTATCTGGAAACAAAGAATATCCAAACTTACTAAATAGGCCTAAACACCTTAGTAACGATACTTTTTATCCGGTTAACCGACGGAAGTTTATCCGCATTGCGGATAGCAAAAATACTCTCGGTTAACCGGTTACCCGTTATTCAGACAATTCAACCCTAAGCCATGGTCGTCGGAAGTGGGGGCAGGGGGGCCTTTAAATTTGACATTTTCCTATCAACAACGAAAGGTTTTCTTATTTTCAAGTGGGGAAAACGAACTTTCACCACTTTTGGCCCCCTGTATAAAAATTATTGGAAAAATCCACTATTGGCTTCCCACTGGAAAAATCCTTCCGATGCCCATGTCTTGAGCGTAACGCAGGTCTAACATATTTCACAGAGTTTCTCATACATAAAGAAATGCTTGCTTGACGCGTTAAATGCGTGATATGCGAACACAACTTGCCGGTTTAAAACAGGAACTTGTTTAATTTGGATCAACTATGGTCAGCTTAACAACGCTTCCTGTTTATCTGTGTTGGTCCTGTACAGGAACAAGAACGCAAGGAAGAACAAGAACGTATAAGAACAGAAAACATTCTCAGTGGCAACCCTCTTCTCAACGGATCAGCGAAAGAAGCCAATTTTGCCGTGAAACGAAGGTTTGTGTCTCAAGTTTGATTTGCGTTGAAGATTACAATAAAAGTATTTCACTAAACTGACATTTCTGCACTGTGCTGTCCCGGTAAACATGTATGAGTTCCCACTCAAACTAGTCGACAATTCAAAAACATTTTCAGTTTTGTCAGTTGCTAGTAGCATTGTACGTTGAGCGCAGCAAGTGGTTGTGGATCATGGGTCGCTTCATATGACTTGTTGTGATCTGCCATGGCTATCCTTTGTCGGTGTTGTGCTCTTTTGAAGGACCATGTATCTGGACAAACTGGGTGTATTTACGGCAAAATTCATCTTTATTACTTGTTGTTTGTTGTCGTACCACTTGCTACAACCGAACCTGGCTAGGATATTCAATTTGAGCTGTTTGTGTTTCAAATCGGAGACGATGCAAACTTAATGGAAAGGATTTAACAAAAGTTCATTAGTTAGCAACATCTATCCCGCCATTGGCGGTTTTCAAAGGAACTACTTCTTACTGACATCTTCTGTCGTTTTCCAGGTGGGACGATGATGTTGTTTTCAAGAACTGTGCTAGAGGAGAAATAGATAAATCAAAACAGCATTTTGTGAATGACACTTTGAGGTCGGAGTTCCATCGCAAATTTATGGAGAAGTACGTCAAGTGAGCTTTGAACCGCTGGATAAGCGACAACAAACATTCTTGCTGCGTCCGCAAGCCTGTCGCTTGTGACTGGCCACTTTTAGCTGACAAAAATCACTGGAAACTGATTCGCGAACAGAGGTATCGAACGTTGAGCAGACAAAAACCGTATTTTAACTTGCATATATGTATGTGTTTGGAATGGAAGAGTCGGACCACAATTTTACCTGGCATGGGTCGGCGTCCTGCGTGCATTGCTGTAGGTATCGCAAACAAACTTCCGGTTTCTGTGAACGAAGATTGGGTGGGATGTGTTTCGTGGACCTGTATGTCTACTTTTAGTACGTTTNCGCAGAAATAAACGTCGCACCCACAGTTATACTGAACATATTCGGACATATCCTGTGGAGGATCTTCATTGGTAAATTATCAATCTTTTGCCAATTTATGTTCGTAAACTATTCGTAAAAGGGCACCCGAGCTTTAGTAGGGTGTTAATTTTCAAGGTCACGCCTCGAAAGTTCCATTTCGTATTTATGGTTGCCAGATGCGCTTTGTAAAAATACCGGCCATTTTTTCAACAATGACAGATGTAGCTGTGTCGTAAGTCGCAAGTGCGTATTTAATGGCATGGGATTTTCGAATAATATTTTGACAATGCGTTTATTTTGTTATTTTTTCAATTTCACGAAGCCCCCACAATGCTTGGTTTGAAAATTTTCAAACTACCTGAAGGTATGCTTTGTGAGCAGAGTCTATAGATAGCCCTATGCTAAGCATTAGCAAACAAACCTACTTCAAATAAAAAACGCTAACTTTAATGTTTAATCTGAACGGAGGCGTCTTCTTAAACTAAAAGAATAATGGACTTTGTAATAATCCTTTTTCACATGTTGCATATCAATTTCTGAAGCGAACATTTTTCTGTACAATTTCATGGCAGCGGTATTTACTTTTCTAAGGTATTCTCTGTATGAACATCATAGCACAACTAATAAGTTCTTACGTGCAGCATTTACTTCACAGTCTGCAACAGACATTTTCTTGCTCACCTGAAACTTTTTCTCAGCACCTTCTGGAACACTGAGACCGGCTGAGAGAAGACCTCCTAGTTGATTCGCTGGCCCTTGAGTAGTTGTAGTCCGCTGACGAAATAATGTGTCAGTTCAATGCAGCTCGCGTGATTGTGAAAATAAAATGATTGCTGTTATTTTTTCGAAAGATCAATATTCCCTATTACCACCACCGCGAACGCCAAAAATCTTACTATCATCGACAAACTAATTAAGTGAAATAAACGCATACACCAATTTGTTGTTGTTAGAACACTGCGCATTTAAACACAGCCCTTGACATTGGCGATATCAACAATAATTGAGCTAAAGTGTTTTTCCGAGAGAATAATCTTTGTACATTTGATCACATTCAAGATAAAAACTACTTTATGCCAAAAGGAATTTCAGAAAACAATCAACGAAAATTGTTCAACATATTTTCATCTCCAGCTATCATCCAGTGTTTAGAATACACGCAAAAACTGCAGACAGTTTATGTGGCGAAGTTAAGCCGATTGCGTCTGAAGGCTTAAATGGGAAGATTTACCAAGATGTGTCGGGTGCATAGACGCATATGTAAAGAAGGCACAAGAAACAAGAAAATTAATGAGAAAGTTGGCGAAAAATCAAGACACACAATAGNTAATTAAAAAGAAGANACCGTTTCAGTTTTGTGAGTGTTTGATTCTGATGTTCAAGATGCCTTGTATCTTTATAAGCACGAAACATGATCTTTCACGTTAAATTGTTATGAACAAATTTGAGGGGTGGAAAGGGCAGCACTTTTATTAATCGGCCCCGGGCCACCCACTCTCGTTACACGAGTGAATACAGTAGTTCAGACAACAATCCCACTTACGCCGGTTTCACGGTAACTTGCCAAAGGAAATGCTCATACAGATCACGTTTTGGGCGACGGAGGATGGTATGTATGACATAGCAAAGGAACAAGGAAAACGGAGAGACAAGAGTAATTTAAGGCCAATAAACAAACAAAATACTTAGTGGGGACCGACAAAAAGCGTCCCTGTGGGCGAAATGATGATATAGCCGAACTCGAATCCACGTAAAAGATAGGAATTCTGTCGGGACTGAAAAGCGTCGTTATAGGCGAATTGTGCTGAATTATCTCTGGAAAAAAAGTAGAATCGAAGAGCTTTCCTGTTTCTAAATTTCATAAATTAGGGGAAGAAGATTTTTACGAAATAGCCTGTGATATTGTTTCAAGTGGATTCACTGAAAGAACTTTTAGAAGTTTATTTTCCGAAGATCAAAGTATCTCTCTTGCAGCAAATGTTGGACTTTACAACCCTTTTTTGATGATCCCTCAGATGAACAACTACTTGATCTCCGGACAGACATGTGAGAAAGTTGCGTTTGAAAGCATGTCATGTGCTGCTTTTTGCTTGAATTTTTGGCATTGACCTGAATTTTCAAAGCTGTTCGAAAAAACTATTTCGCACTGATTGAAAATGCCCTGTGAATATCATTAAAAAGATGAACTAGTGTTGTTGATCACTAGAGACACCTAAACGCCACTGCAGATGCAATCACACCAGTCCCGTCGCCACGGGGGAACTGTGGTGGGCTTAGCCCCCCTAAACAAAGCTCCAAGCCCCCACAAATTGAAACGTGAAACACTATAAATAACTGGAATTTTGCTTAATTTTACAATGTCAAGCCCCCCCGCACAAACGCAAAGAGTCCTCGCATAACTGCAAAGCCCCCCTATTGAAAACTTTTTGGCGACGGTTCTGAATCACACACGTGTACTGCAATGTCGAAAATTCTGTGCTAACCATGCAACATCCACCGCACTGCACATGTAAATCGAAATACCGTTTTCGGTACACAATTGTGCCGGCTTCACATGAACGAAAGCAGCTTTAGAAAGTGAACACAATTCACATGAAAGCGAAATGGTTCTAATCACGAATTCCGTCATGACACAGAGACAAGTAGGCTGTTGATAGCCAACTAGTTTTATCAAAATATTCTTATTACAAAGTACATAACAATAAACCATCTTCTAACGGTTTGGTGACTACTGACTATTTGTGGTAGCTTATGGACATTTTGTGATTGTGGTGTAAGCATAACAATGTTATGCAACTACCATTACTAGTGTGCAGCGCGGATAGGGTGAGGACTATTGAATGCAGTATGCCAGGGGTGGGCAAGTAGCGGCCCGCGGGCCGAATGTGGCCCGACACAGCGCTTTCAGTGGCCCGCAGAAGCATTCAGGAAAATCTTCAAATCTGAAAGTTCTTCCAACTTCTAATAGTAAATATTAGTGCTGAGGCTATCAACCGAGACTTGCTTCTACTCTCATAAGAAGGCACGGCCCTCCGTTAAATGCGGCCTTATCAAAGTGGCCCCTGAGCAGAAAAAATAATTGCCCACCCCTGCAGTATGCAGTTTAACAGAATCGAGGTTTCGGCACCAGTTTCATCAAAGTAGCATACCAGCGCCGCAGAGAGGTGTGCATCGGCGTGTACGTGATAGCAAGATGTAACAGCAGGCGTAAAACTTATTTTGCAGAATATTCCCAATAAAGTCGTTCATTTCACTATTCACACTGAATTTTCCTCTGACTGATCCTCAAAATCTGACTTTACAATCCTGCGTTGAGTTATAACTGTTTTGTCATACGCGAAACACGCACTAGCTCTAAACTAAAAAAGATTCAGACAAATAGACAACGAGCAACATAATTCCCACACAGACCCCTGCACAGGCTACGTTAGAACTTTGTATCATTATCAACTCAGTTTAACGTAATCCTTCGATTGTCATGTCGGCTGTTAAATTCATCAACGAAATCATCTAAATCTATTTTTTCAGTCCGTACCCTTTTTTCAGTTCGCTGAATGTAGATCAACCAGGGCGTTTCTGTGCCAACTGGCGCCCATGGCAAAATTTAAATGTGCGCCCTTTCTAATTATTTAAATATACAGCAAGATGTGGGCACAGTTTCTACGAAAGATAAACCATGAAGAAAACATATTTAATAAAACAGAAAATATTTGCGTTTATTTTTGCTTTATATTTTTAAGCAAATAAAATATGAATAATCCATAACATTTACAACATACTTCTATACTCATTTATTCTTGTTATGTTGATTATCAAAACATTTACACAATAACGTTATCGTAGATTATAGGTCTACATAGTGTTGCCTGACAAAATTGTGTATCTTACAAAAAAATCAAACAGCATATTGCAACTGCAAACGACAATTTTTTTAAATTGAACACATTTAATTTGAATTATAAAATAAATATTTCATGCAAGTCATATATCACTTGTGTTCGAAAAACACAATTCCAATGAAACAAATATATCCAGCGTTTTCCAGTTAAATTACACAGAACTGGTAATTAAAACAACACTTTCCGTACCTTGATCGAAATAAAGTTGTTTATTATTTCATCAAAGTAAGCTTTCGCTGTTTATTCTATTTTTATTCTCATCAAAGCTAGACCACACAACCTGCCCTGACTTATTGCTAATTAATGAGGCCCGGAGGTATGAAGGACCAGTTTCAGTTTACTGAAAGATCGTTCGCCGCTTGCAATACATATAAATGCCATCGTCAGCATTATTTGCAAAGCAATTCGAAGNATGTCAGGACTTCAGTATGCGATAATTTTAAGTTACACGACTTGAAACCAGCATTTTGCAATCTAGAATCTTCTCGTATAATTGCTAGTCATCTACATCTG
>JGI24158J21664_10006391_pt1 | contig 15534 bp, 16 predicted proteins | sample Ectturendosymbi3_FD_21664 | JGI IMG/M metagenome (IMG submission 21664)
AATCGAGCTCATGCTCCTTGACATGGCGAGGCAGCACTCCAGCGAGTGTACGTCATGAACGCTTTTGAATCGATTGATTTGATGCGTTTACGCGATTAGATGTAGGTCATCATATGTAAAAATTGCTTTCTACTTACATTGACACTAAAAACCTATTTTGCGGTTCGCTGGTGTTTTGGTTTTCTGCAAATGACTCATCTATTGAACAAGTTTGCCCACCCTGGAATATCATTGGACCTTTTTAACGGTAGGCCAAACACACGCACTACTAGAAACTGTTGTCAAAAAGGGTCCTTTTGAAACATGGATGTTACGGAATTATTTTTTTTAGAATAAGAATCTAGTCCTGAGGAAAAAGCTTCCCTTTCGGTAAATAAAGGCAATTCAAACACGATACACATAATTTTTAGAACCAAAATATCGCGCGTGCACGAGCTCGTTAGGTGATGACGTCCTGCGTGACCAGGGGGCTGAAGAAAGCATGATGAACAGATTATCTTGGCACAAGTTGGTCGGATCGCCGGTCACCGATGCCTCCACACAGCAGAAGAGACTTATTAAGCGTAGGTAAAACTCAAAGCATGCATTTTTCGGATGCCGGAACTGAAGCTTCAAAAGTTTACTTTTTAAGCTGGAATCCTCGATCAAGCGCTCGATTTTCCGGTTAATTAAACCAAGTTTGGCAAATTGTACAAAAAGCAAAAAAACGCACTTGCAGACGGATACAGGATGCCCGTAACTATCTCTTTAACTTTTCAATGGAATGAACTGTCCTCGTTAAAGAAAGCTGAGAAGCGCTATGTCATGAAAACACCTGTTCAGACCCGCGGTCCCTCAAGAAGCAAGCCAGTCAAGCACATACGAAACACAGACTAGCATTGAAATAAAGACTTGCCCCACCTTCTCCACGAGCATGTTTACGCAGTTCCTTTGCTCGGCAGAGCCTTTGCGGAGAGCTTGCATAATCATCGACTTCACTTTCTGGCGATCCACTCCGACCTGTTGGAGACACGAGCCGCTAATGAAAAGTGCAATGCGTGGAACGTCAGGAGATAGCGACGATATGAAACTCACAGCTCCGGCATCAAAATAGACCAACGATCCCCAGTCTATTTCAAAGCCGGAGTTGGCTGATGATAATTAAGCATGCTATATGCTAACTCAGCGTTTCTAAAATGGGGGTACGCGTACCCCTTTGGGTACTCAAAAGCGCTCCAAGGGATACACGAACTTTAGAAGTGTCTTCGTAATGAATTTTAACGTAGAAGTAGAATAGTTATAGGTACATTTCTGATCATTGTGCTCACCTACCTTATGGCCGGAGGAGTAGTTGGATAAGTAGCTGACAGTAATGTTCCTAGAATGCATGATCCACTGCATGGCCATCATTGGACGGCCGCCATCTTTGAGCAGATTGGTCAGTTGCAACGTCACCTTCCCGATCTTAACAAGGGATCTTTTCAAATCTGACAAGCTGTCCGAAGACACTTGAGAGATAGGGGTGTCTGTAAAATTGCTTTGTTATATCGTGGTTGTTACGTGATTGCTTAAAAATACATCATTACTGGGTTTTTTTTTCGCTGAGACATTTCGGTCATTTGTCTCACAGTTGCATCAAACTCGTCATCACAGTGTTCGCTAGCCTATATTTTCAAACATTCTGACCGAAATGACTTAATTTTTTCGCTCATTTCAAAAACGTTTTGGTTTGTGACCGAAAAAAAACAGCATCAGCATATATTTGAAACAATGGCTTCATAAAGTTAATTTTTTGAAAAATGCGCACAGCTTTTCCAAATCTTATTTTGACCTAAACAACAGCCCTGATACCTCGAGGAAAGAAACAGTCTTGTGCTTCAGACAGCAAAGGCAGCACATCTGCAGATTTGAGGTTTATTTCACCCTTCTCTTGATACCAGTCTTGCAGCCATTCCGTGTGGTCGTACCTTGAGCATTGCGCCTTGGGGCCTTTGGCGAAACTCTGTAAGTTGATAACTTCGCTGTTAGAAGATATAACCACGTTAACCTTTGAAGGACAAAGACATTTTTGGCGCCGTAAAAAACAATTATTGAAATAAAAAACATATCACAGTTTTACTGATGCCACGAGGAGACTGAGTTAGCGTCGTTTAAAATGCCTAGGCTCGAAAATGCGTCAAATTTGCTGCAAACGGCGGAAAGAACAACAGGAATTGCGGGGAAACCCCTCGCACAGCAAAGCGACCCGTACTTGATTGAGGCGCTCACGAGCGGCGGCGTCAGTGGCGTCTTGTAAGGAAGCGGCCATCTTGCACATTTTCACTTGAGCCAGGCAACTGCGTAGGCCTTCCTCAGGGCAGTGAGCAAAGGCGGCACAAGCCAGATCCTTCAAGTCTGCAAAAGACGTCAAGCAAACAGGTAAACGATCAAAACAACTTAATCTTTGGATTAATCAGGTGACGGCATTAGACCAGAATTGTCCTTTTCTTTCCCAGGCATTTGAGAATAACGGGGATACACTTTCACAAATCACCACACCTTCGGTCAAAACACGAACACGGAAGCACCAGGTCATTGCAGCCCTTCGTTCTCAGGTAGTTTGTACTGTTCGGCGCAGTTAATAAAAAANACGTCTACCAACAAAATTTTTAAAGCACGTGATAAGTCAAACCAAAGGAAGCTGCACAAAACAGAATTGTTTTTAACGATAGGACTCTTAATCAACAAAAGACACAGTTCATTCAACACTTGCCCAAAGGCCAGAACCGACAAAACACACAGGCTTTCGGAAACTGCAACAGATCTAACACAACGGCATAAAAAAGTCTGTACAAAAAGTTTTGTTAGATTTCAACAGACAGCCGTTTGCACTGTACAATGCACAGGTGGGGACAATGGTGCCGCAATTTGCCCACAAACAAAAACATTGTTCAGTTCAGTTTCGTTCATGCTCGGTTTCTGCACACATTTCGGGAGTGTCACGAGTGGTCTGCGGCGCCCATTTCCGTCTGCTTGAGCTGTGGGCCACGCGGCTACTTTCGCAGTGAATGCTGCACTGGTGGCAAATCAGTGGCAGCACAGCGCGTGAAGCTTTCTCTTGCACCCGTTCATCAACGCCTGGATAGGCCGCAAGTACTTTCTTTCAACTTTTTGGTGCGTGTTCGACCGATGGTACCACTTAGCCGGTAAGAAACTAAATAAAAACGACTAAATAAAAACGTTTAATAAATAAAAAACGAACACACACTGAACTTTTTCATGAAAGGCGTAGTTGACGAAAATGCAGACGCAGAATCTTACCCTTCAACCACGGAACTATTTCTGGAGCATGATCTGTCAAGCGACCCAGTAAGGCTTGCACAATTTTGTACAAAATCTTCGCCATGGAAACTGATTTGCACACTTGCATCATCTCTCTGCGAATAAAGAAACACTTAATGAGTTAGTATGATGCAAACCCTGGATAGCGTTGGTGACTCTAGACCCAGCGTTTGGGGGGGCACGGTCGGGGAGAACACGGAGGTTCGGAGAAATACAAGTGAGGAGCGAAAGCTTGTCCGTTTTCAGGGTCGGAATTTCAAGATGCGGCAGATCGTTGTGGGGAGGGGCATCAGCATTTAATCATCCTTCCCTGTCTGCACCAGTGCCCGACCACACCGCCTCCTGGCTGCACCAGTGCCCGACCACACCGCCGATGCGTGAGTGACAAGAAAAGTTTGCGACTCGTCAAATAATGCTGTGACAGGAACACTGTCTAAGCGTAATGTTTTAACGCACAGCATGATGCCGTTATGTCGATTCCACTGCTGGTTATTCAGAGTCGGTGATGTGTTTTCACAAAAATCAACAATTGCTTGTCCTTACGACGCCATGTATGCGATCGCCCGTCGATGCGCCGAACCAATACCGACCGATTCAGTTGCATTTTATTGCGTAGTAGTGAAGTATTGCCGGCAATAAAAATCAACACTGAGAAAGCAGTGCTAACATCAATGTTACTATGACTTGCACTAGTGGCTGGAAACGCATTATCCTGAAAATTTCAAACGATTTTGTGGCAAAGTTGCTTCGTCCGCATTTTTCGTGATCTCAACGACCTGCACTTGATTTCTACGATGAGAACAGTTAACGTTAAAAACGTCCAACATGGTTTCAATTAAATCCAGGTTTTTTCGTTGTTTGCTTCTGAAACCAACGATTTCACAGCAAATAAACGTCATTTCAACCAGAAGCAAAAAAAACATTATTTCAACCAGAAGCAAAAGAAAACGTTAATTCAACCAGAAACAAAAAGAAAATTATTTCAACTGGAAGCAAAAAAATGTTATTTCAACCAGAAGCGAAAAAAAACGTTATTTCAACCAGAAGCAAAGAAACGTTATTTCAACCAGAAGCAAAAAAAACGTTATTTCAACCAAAAGCAAAAAAAACCGTTATGTCAACCAGTGTTTTTTTAAGGTTTTTGAAAGGGTTTCGTGGTGGAGCTTTAGGGTGTCAACAACATTTTCCCTTCTGTGTCTGATACTTTTAACTGATTTTCACAGAAATGCCAGTTTCCGTGCAAATATGCTTAACTATTTGAAAACAACATTCACGTTTGGCAAACAAACTAAAGACAGTTTCATAAACAGAAAGTTTCAGTGTAGGCCTACACACTCATTGATTCACTCAATTTTGTGCCCGCTTTTCCTTTGGGAGATTCGCGGGGGCAGCAGCCCCAGGAGGACCCGAAATACCTCACAATCAACAGCAATCCCAGATAGTTCTGCTGGCTCCAAACCAAAACGGGACCAAGCAAGGTCGGAGATGTAGTCAAGACACCTGGTCCTTGGACGACCTCTGGGCCGCTTTCCCTTAGGTGTAGGTTGTAGCCCGAAGGACTTATTTCACCATTCTTTCCCGAAACATTCTGGACACACGGCCGAACTAACATAGCTGATTTCTGTCGAATCGGGCAAGTGACTTGACATCCTGGGCATAACGGACTTCAGATCTGTGCTTTTTGTCACTAAGTGTCACATCGAGAACTCTTCGCAAATATCCCATCTCTGCCGTTTGTTTTTTTGACAGTATTTTTTCAGTCGTCACCTAAGATTCATGACCACAGGTGAGGGTCGGAACAAACACCGATTGAAAATCTGAAAACTTGGCGGTGTTTGAAATCTCCCGTTTTGTGACCACAGAGCAACACAGCTCACGCAGAACTGAGTTTGCTTTACCAATCCGTGTATCAATATTCTTGTTCCGACTTCCATCACTCGTGAATACCACTCTAAGGTACTTGGACGTCTCCACCTGCTGCAGTGTATTTCCGCTCACTTGCAGAATACAATGCCTTGGGCGTCTTGAAAGACACAATACCTCAATCATTTTAGTGCTAATTTTCGTTCCTGCTTGGTCGCACGCAGCAGAAAACCGATCTAATGCGTGCTGAAGACCCTGTTAAGAAGATCCACGCATGCAGTACCAAATCGTCCGCATAAAGCAAACGGTTCATCCTGTAGTTTCCAACAGTGACACAACCGTCGACTCGTCTGTGACTGTCTACCCCAGCTATGTCCTACCTGCGGCCCACATGTGACCCAATCGAAGGTTTTGTGCGGCCCAGTTTAGGTTTTCGCTGTAGTAAAAGTATCGTACGCACTAACAACGTGTCCTTATTTTGATAATCTTGAATTTGACATTTTTGATGCAGGTGGTCCTCAGTGCCCCTTCATCACGTCTGTTACCATTGCAGTTAGGATTCGAACGCTTTCAGTATATTAGCTTAAGCTAAATTTAATTTGCTAAGATCAAAGTAAGCCACTGAATGTTCGGCCCTCATTAATATGTCGTTCAGTGTGCTGCCCTGGTTAAGATAGTGACATAATTTCTTGCTCAGTAAGCCATTTTGGTTGGACATAGCTGGTCTATCCTATTCATGTAGACCAGGGCTCCCCAAATTGTTTGGGAGATGGCCACATAAACTATTGCACAACAGTTCAAGGGCCGGACACAGGGGTGGATCCAATGGGGAGCGATCGCCCCAATCACCGCCCCTAAAACCAACAAAAGTAAGTTTTTTCACCACAATTTTTTACAATTCGGAAAAACATTCGCGATATAAGGCCATTTTGCCGTCCATTGCATTGTCACAGCAGTGTGGTGAAGTANACATGATCTCTCTTACAGTAGCAAACCCATTATGAAGCTTGACTAACAAATGTTACTGAAATCGTCCCCGCTAAGCTTACTGCCTGGATCCGCCCCTGGCCGGACATGTTGCGTAATGTGATTTTTTCGGAATGTACAGTATTACAATCTACAAATTTTTCGGAAATATATCATTTTTTCATTATCGGCAAAATGTGTTTTGCGGCCGGGTGAAATGGCTTCGCAGGTCGGATTTGGTCCGCGGGCCGTAGTTGGAGAACCCTGATATAGACTATGCAGAGGAGTGGTGACAGCACACACCATTGTCGGAGTCCAACAGCAACACTGAGTTCAGTTATGATTCAACTCTGTCGACAGGGACACAATGTTCTGAGCAGGAATGTAGTTTCTTGACGGCCAGCAAGAGACACCCAGCAACACAACACCGTATGCTCACAGGATTTACTGAAAATTTGCTGAAAGTGGAAATTTGTTCTGTAGTGCTACGGTCGCGACGAAAACCACACTGGGTATCATCCAGCTTTGGTTCAATGATTTCCACGGCATCTTGGCATACACTCTTCTTGGGAGGCTACGCAAAAAAATGCCCCAGTAGTTGGTTCATTCATTCCTGTCTCCCTTTTTGTCTACGGGGATGATCAATTCGCCCATCTTGCGGCTCCCTTTCAAAACCCCATGCCACTTGACATACACGAGTCAGCCAAAACATCAGGCGTTCTAAGTTCCCTTCATTCATTATCAAAATTTTCGCATATAGCTTTAAGCTCGGATTCAGCAGCGGCATCAGAGAGCTTATTGAACATTGATGCACAGTTCTACGGAAGCTTTCATCTGTGCCTGAGCAAAGTTAAAATATCCAGCCTGAAAAACGTTGCTCAGTTCTGCCAGGTGAGGTAGCAATGTCGGCAAAAGGAAAGCACCATGTTGAACATTTTTTGTTTTCATAAGTCGCCGTAAAGCAACGCACATTGCCATCATTTTTATTTTCTGACATCTTCTTCAGTGTGGCCCAAATGGCCAAAATCTCACTCCTTGCTTTCACCATTGTCTCACTCGACAAACACCTTGTTTTGCATGCGCGCTGCAACTGCAGGCCTTTTGTCTTCATTGTAGTCTGATGCATCGCCAGGGAAGCCGACCGCAACGGTGAAACATTAAAACACTTCTATAATTGCATGAAAGTGCTTTCGCAGTTTCATACACCAAACTGTACATATCTGCAGCAACATAGTAACAGGCCGAAACGAGGCGGTGCTCATGACAATGCACAGATACCATTCTTACAATTTTCGCATCCAACTTCTGCGCCAGAAAATTGTGTCGGTCTGTAACATTGCAGCCGTCTGTTGCAATAGCCACGTGCAGGAAAACATACTTTCCTTAAATCGTTTTACTCAATACAAGGCAAATCATGGCTTTCAGAATTTAGGGTGTCATTACAAAATTTTAGGGTGTCATTTTTACACCCAAAAAGGGCTTAAAAAAACACTGATGTCAACCCAAAGCAAAAAAAAAAACTTTATTTCAACCCTAAAAACGTTATTCCTCGCTGCGAGTTCGCACACAAATGGCAATGTCCGTCGGACATTGCCACAACCGACCTGGCCAGGCTGATGGCTGCTTTCGGCCGACACGTCATCGCGGCGTGGAGCGCCATTTCCGCTTTCAAGGCATCCGGCGTCATCCGCAGCAGCTTCGCCACCGACGCGACGTCGCTCGAGAAATCTACTGGATCCGTCTTATCGCCCAGTGAATCTACTGGATCCCTTTTGTCGCCGGCAGCATCCATTGCTCGCCGCTGTCTATTGATGAGAAAACAATGGCATCTATAGTCAGCAATTCTTGTCTATTATAAAAAGACACGAAAACAGGCAGCGAGCTGGGATCGAAAATCAGAACATTTTAATATCTGTTTCTTTTTTGTACAAACGAGATGATTAATGGTTCTTCGCCATGACATTGGTGGCCTGGTGCAGTGGTGTACAGAAGCCGGAGTGGATTCCGGCCGGAGTTTTCATGATTTTCTGAAATAGGAGTGGAGCAGGAGTTGATTTTTTCACGAAAAGCCGGAGCCGGAGTCATTTTATGAATATGTTAGTCTGGTGTCCCCTTCTGTACCGTTTTGACGCATTGTCACTATCACACAGAACACAGATTTTGTTTTCTGTAGCCCCATCTTGCGATCACTAAAATTAGTCGTCATTAAAAGAGGCTATTAGCGCCGGGTGGTGTCTGAGACGGAGTTCGCAGAGCTGGTGAGGTTGTCGGTGACTGTAAAAAACACTGTCAAAACTCTTTCAAGAACTTCTTGCATCATGGATCTGAAAGTGCTTTTGCAAGAGGGAAAGATTACTAAAAAATAAGTTGTGAGGGGACTGCAAGTTTTGTGTGGAAAACTTTTTGTCTACTTTTTCAAGAGGAGAGTGAAGAGTACACCGGATTTGTTAAATGCAATGATTGTAAATGTTTTTTAAAGCGTCACAGAAAAACTAGTGGAACAAATCATTTTAAGAGACCATTCAATGCACTGCACATCAAAAGCTTCATCAAGAGCAAGGAAAGAAAAAGGTAAAATTACAGGACACTTTTATTGTAAACAGGATGCAATACCAAAAAATGCAAAAGGTTTTGGAAGCATCGGTTCAGTATATTGCCAAAGATTTACGACCTTACAAAGCAATTGAAGATGATGGTATTCAGGTTTTAGCAAACAGTTTGATTGAAATCGGTGCTAGGTTTGGTAAGGTTAAAGCTAAGGATGTCCTTCATCAAGAAACACTGTAAAAAGAGCAGAAGAAGAAAAGGCTATGGTTGAGAAAACAGTTCTTGTAGATCAATTAAAGGCAGCAGTTGAAGAGAATGGATTGATAGGTGTGACCACTGACATGTGGACAGCTAATAAGCGTCGGCATTTTGTCTCACTTGCTGTGCATTATATGGATAACGGTACACTTTGTGCTAGAATTTTGACTGTTTCTCAGTTCCACGAAAAAAAAACAGGTGAAAATATTCGTATAAGTATAGAAACAACCTGTTGTAAACTCGGCTTGCCTCTTACTTTGCTTATTGACCATTGTTACTTTGTCATGGACAATGGTAGTAATATCAAATGTGCTCTTGCTACCTTTAAGAGATTACCATGTGCTTGTCATATGTTAGCTTTGGTGGTAAAACATACTTTGCAGCCGCAGTCGCAAGTTGTTGAAAGTGATCACGGTTTAGATTTTGTTGAAAAAATTCAAAGGATTGTTACAGATGTGAAAGCAATTGTTGCATATTGCAAACGATCAGAATTAAAAAAACAGCTCACTTCATCCTTGAGACATATTAAGGATACTAAATGGAATTCAGTTTTACATATGTTAAGTTCTGTGTTGGAAGCAAAAGACAGACTGTGGAAGTTGTTGAGTGATGGACAGCCAGCCAAGAACTTCCATGATATTGATTGGTCAGCGGTGCAAGCATTGATTGAGTTTCTACAGCCATTTGATGATACCACAAAACAACTTGAAGGTGACAGATATCCTACACTGCACAGAGTGTATCAGCAATTTTGCAAGTTGAAATGTCTCATGACATTATCATCCAATGATTCTGAACCTTTAAAGTATTTAAAAAGGAAGGATTGCAGTATTTACTTCAGAAAATTTGTATTTCTGACTTACATCGTGTTGTACGTTTTTTTAACCCCAAATTCAAAGGATTGATACCAATCAATGAAACTGAAAAGCACAAGGTATATTCTGTTACTCGTGAAATCCTCACGTCCCTATTTTGTGCTACCCAACCTGCAAGTAATGTAAAAACATCTGGAAGTGAACATAATTATGCAAGGCCTGAAAGAAAGGTTTCTAAAGCAGTTAACCTTGACGATGAATTTCTGGAATGGCAAGAAGAACCATCTCATACTCAGACACGAGAAGATGAAATAGAAACGTATGTTAAAATAATATTTGACAAAATTGTGCTGTCAGAAACTGTGGACCGACCATGATGACAGTTTTGACATACTAAAGCTTTGGAAAAATGCAACAATCAAACATTGGTTCCAAAATCTAAGTTCCTTAGCTTTAGGTATATTAAGTATCCCTGCTTAAAGTTCAAGCAATGAGCAAGCTTCAGTACATGTGGTACAACAGTATCAATACAGCGCTCAAGTCTTTCATCTTCATCTGTAGTTGTTTAGTAGTAGTAAACTGTTATTTCAAACATGTTCAACCATGAGAATCGACAAACTGCTCGGTGTTATGACTTAGCATTGGCTGTGCACACCTAATGTGAAACATCATATATCATTGGTTTCATGAAACAGTTTTTAGATGTCACATTTGTTTGATGTAATTATGTATCTACATCTACATGTTAAAATTTGATTCAAATAAGGCTGGGTGGTGGAAGAACTTGAAAAAACTTCAACAGTAAAAGTATTTCGAATGTTTTATTTTCACATTTTAAAATAAAAACACACAGGTATCCTACTTAGTGATTATTGTGATTGTGGACGTACGAAGTGGCCCTTACTAATGATTTAATGCCAAGTTGTTCATGAATAATATCCACCTGTGGGTGTTTGGCACTGTATTTTCTTTCAGGCTTTGTTTATTTTTGTTTGCTAATGTTTTTGTGACTGCTGTGCCCATTGTACTGTGGCGACCTGATATTTGCACTGAAGGTGGTGATAAAGGTCATGGACTTTATGATTTCCTGGTGTATTTCACAGCTTAATTCTTTGCTCCATTGATGAAAAAAGTGACTAGATTTTCAAACTGTAGATTTCATTCAGATGCTCTGGGATTTTAAGTCCACGAAACTAGTGATGCTTACTTGTGGTAGTAAACTGATGTGTTGTGTATTGTTTGTAATGTGTTTGGTTTTCCAAATAAGCTTGTCCTGTCTCTCTGCTAAATAATGTTGCATTGTGATAAGATTATTGATTATTCTCATTGCAGGTTGTTTGTTTTACAAAGCAGGTTATAATGTTATCTATAAATGTGCAAAACTGCTTCAATGAAGATACAAAAATTTAATAGAACTTGGATGTTAGAAAGGTTTGTTTGGTGAGTTTCACGTGTTTAAAGATTTGGACAATTTCTTTATGATAGTGTTTATTTTGCCGAGACCAGCAAAAGCTCTGCTGGATACATTTTGCCATTGGAACTTGTTCAGAACCGCATCCACTTTTCTCCAGATATAACACTGAGTTTGTGACACTAGTGGCACACAGAACGTAGACGAGGGCATGTGTCTATGGCTTCTGTGCCGGTGCTCACAGGTTTGGCTCTCATAACTGCTGCTTTCACTTTCCTACTGGACATGATACTTTTCATGGGAGTGCTTTTTATATACTTTTTTGAAAAGTTTCTATAACTTTTGTGGATTATGGCAGGGCTGGGAAACCTATTTACTATCACGGGCCGCATGAATTGTGCATTGTCGCTGGCGAGCCGCAAATAACGATTTATCTTATCCTAAACTTATACCTTTATCTAACTATGAGGAAGATTACCTGCTTATCATGGAGCTTCGTTTTGACGCGGTGTTGTACTCTAACTCCGCTAACGCATTTCTGATGCGAGCCATATCAAATGTTTACGCGGACCGCATTTGTCCGGAGGGCCGCAGGTTCCCCACCCTGGTTTATGGCTTATGTTTACGGTTTAGACATTTCCAACTTACCCATGCGGTGGCAACAGAGAAGAGTCAATATCTTGGGCCACCTGTGGTAAACAAACACGAAGAAGTTATTTACCTACGCCATACAACAAGATGAATTTGGCGTGTGTTGCAGAAAAAAGCTGAGTCATAAAATTTTATGTAAAATGTAAATAACCGCACAGTGATTTTTTCGCTTTGATCAATTCTATTGGCAATGTATTTTCATTTATTCCGATTTTCACTGACAATTTCTTACTTTTTAGCATGATGTCTTTATGCATTGTTTCTGCTTATTAGCTGAGCCATGTGAAACAATAATCAAAAGTAAACAACACACACCACTGCATCTTTCGCTGACGACTTCGATTGGTCACTGAAACGCTTCACTTGCTTCGCAATGACCCTTTCCTTCCACGCACCAGTGCGATACTCCGCAACAGACATCAATTCGTTCCGTTGCTGTAACGAAAACGAAGTGTGGCATTTGCATTGAATAAACAGCACTTACTTGTTGGGAAGGAAAAATCTAAGCCAACTGCCAGAAAAGTCAATCTGGCATACCTTTTGCGGCCCATGTTAACATTTGCAATTGTCCGCTGGGCCAACACTATCTAAAGCCTTGATTTTGCAGACAGTCGTGCGTCATAATGCGTAGAAACTACGTCACACTTCCTTATTTGAAAGTAATTCTAACCAGCAACATTTTCTGCCAAGACTTAGCATAACAAGTATTCAGGATGCGATATGGAATGTAGTAATGGTGAAAAGAAACTCCAAGCAATGAACCGCAATCTTGAAACTGTAAAACTATGCCACTCGTCACAGTAATTAAAACAGCACGTCACAATACTTAACCCAAACGTCACAGACTTGCGCTTAGAAAGAACAGCAGCGTAAGACCAACCTGATAACGACAGCGGTTAAAAATGAAGAGCAATACTTTCATATCCTGATGAAGTACAGTATGTGGATGAATGGTCTAACGATGAATGAAACGGATGACGCCGTTGACGAAAAATCGCGTTTTTAGAGGCCTGGGGTGTAGCGGACAGATTTTCTTCACTACGTAGGGCGTAGATGTCATGCAGGTGAGGCTACATGGCAGGGACGTACTAAAGTAGTAAAGTTAAAAGCACGTCCATCGGTCTTAGTCGGGAACTAAGCGCCCATTGGCCCAAGTAGGGAACCGAATATATGTCAGGACAGCGTTTCTGACCAACGACAAAAGCTGGCAAACCTGCATAGCAAGCATGTCCTTGATCATCGCCAGATCCTCCCTCCAATCATCGTCCATCCCAGCAGCGCGCACCTCCCCAGGCGATCTACTCATGACGCGCTCCATCATGACAATGCACGCGGTGCTGCATCTCATGCGGTGCTGGGCCATCGAAGGGTGGGTCTCGTCGAGCATTATCTGGGTCCTGAAGCTCAACCTGGCCACCAGGCCGACAGCCAGGTGAGGACACTCGTCCAGGACCGCCAGGCATTCCGAGACCTTGAGCAGGATATAAGAAGATGATTTGCGGCTTTCACGTCGGAACGAAACATTTAATGCAAATCGTAAGGAATTGCCGAGAAATGACCGGGGCTCGTAAAAACGTCTATCTTAAGAAACAACGCAAATTGCACCTTTCAAATAATTCTTTTAGTCAAGACTGATTGGTCGAAAATGAAATGTCATCGCACTGATTGGGCGAAAATAAAATGTCGTCGCACCGATTGGTCGAATATGAAGTCGTCGCAAACCAATCTCGGACAAAAACCGATTGTGGCAAAAAAGCACGTTCTGACAAGCAGATGAAAGTAACAATCACCCGATCATTCTCGGCCAGCATGTTTATTCTCAACGCGTAGACGTCGTGTTCAGGCATTTTCGAGTAGCAGCGCGCCACTTCGACGGCGTCCTTGAGCGCTTCTTCGTCATCTTGCTTGACAAGGTAGCGAACAAACGTCTGCAGAACATAAACACTCGATACACTGAACGTGACGTTCACTGAAAACTGGTGAAAAAAATTAGAACTTTTTTCAATGAGCACGAAACGAAACTGGATGAAACAAGATTTGAATAAGAATAAGATGGGAATAGTAATTATTTGAACTAAAGAATAACTGTTCTTCCCAATGGCCGTTAAGGTCACTAAAGAACAGAAATAGAATTGTGTATCAAGAAGACAACGGTGATCCAGATTCACTTAAGATACAATTTGATGGGGTTTGTCACCTACTGTTCAATCGCACTTGTGTTGGACCAACAAAGAACCATTTGTGCCCTTTGTTTGACACATCTCCCCAATTGTTGTGCCAAGGCTGTCAAAGTCTTGGAAATGTTAGGAGACTCATGAAGCATGGACAAGAAGTAATCCCCATTCCATGAGGAAATATGAGGGACATGGAAACAATCAGAGCACAGGTCAATGAAGCATGAGAAAATTGGCCTCTGGCAAAAATATGGTACGCCTATCCCCGGAGGAAGAGCAGTAAAGGCAATAATATCTGAAGCATCTCGCCTGATAGAACTCTTTAACTACTGTAAAAATGGGAGCTGGTTGCAACCCATATGTTGCTCATCTTTCTTCCATTAGTTCTTCAGTAACTTTTCAACCAAATCAAAACAGAGCACATGTTGAATCAACAAACAAGAAACTAGAACAAAATGGTGAAAACAAGGAAAGTCACAAGAGCTGGCATCAGAATGAAAAGCAACCCAATCAAAACTGGATAAATTAGTCACAAACAAAAAAACTAGCAGACCATTAAGACTTTTCCAGACTAATGCTCCAAGGAAAAGTAAAAAGGCCATTAAATTTGTGGATACAGTCATTGACACTGATCGAACACATGAAATTAGCAATCGTATCAAAATACCTGTAAGAAAAACTTCCTGTGGCACAAGAATTAATATAATCTATCTTAACTTCTATTTCTGAGACAAACGTTGAAGACGTCATCCTTGCTAACTTCACGGAAGATGAAGTCATACCTAGCGCAATAAGCTGAAACAGGAAAATCAACGTAGACAGACATGGACGCATGGAAACAAATGATACGCTCAATGAGATAAAGTAGCTACCTGACCAAACGTCTCGCAACGGACACTATCCCCCCCTCAAACATATATCCTCTCCTTGCATGCAGACTTTTCCCTCTGAAGATAAAGGATAATGGTATCAAATCTGTAGGTGTCGGAGAGGGTTTGTAACATATTATTAGAAAAGCAATCGCAAGATGGTCAAACAGGACATCATTCACGCAGCAGGAACACAACAAACATGTGCCGGGCTCGAATCAGGCATAGAGGCAGCCGTGTCCGGAAAAGCTTTGAAGATGAGGAGGGAGTGTATTTTAATCAACAGAAAGGTCAGTCTGGAAAGCATTAAGAAATTGTGCTTTTCATACCTAAACAACAACAGCACCCCAGCCAGACTGTTAACTAAACTCGGTTTGAGGATCTTGTCGCAGGAGAGTGTGCCACAAGGTGACAATGCAGAAATGACATGTTTTTCATCTCCACACCACCACTGACACACGAACTCAGCAAAGACACTGTAAATGCCGATGCAATAGTGCTTTCCAGCCTTTTTGCTGCAGTGGAACCTTCCGCAAATGTTTGCGTTGTTCATGGAACCCTATGCAATGATCCAAGTGTCTATCCTACTTTCTGTAATAAACCAGATGGGTAGAAATGTCGCATCTATATTTTATTTCTACATTTCGGCGGAACCCCTGGCAGCCACTCGCAGAACGCTG
>JGI24158J21664_10006392_pt1 | contig 15533 bp, 7 predicted proteins | sample Ectturendosymbi3_FD_21664 | JGI IMG/M metagenome (IMG submission 21664)
CATCTAACATGATAAGCACTTCACACAAAACGTGGCAAACGTCACTTTTGTTTTTGGAACTTCTCCAAATACAAAACCTGAAGAGAAAAAGTGGGGGTACATCGCATATTATGTCCCCCGTGTCCCCCACCAAATTGCGCCCATGATCTGCACTACTCTTTGTTGGGACAGCTTAGCAATGATTGCTAAATAGGCTCTTCTAACTAAACAATTAACTCCATCTGGCTGTCTGAACAGCAGGCTGCACAAATGTGTAACCTTGGTCGTAAGCACCAAACGTATCTTGCTGCTATTCAGTACAAAATAAGAGAAGACTATCTGGGCTAGACATAGCAGCCTACATTTTTTTGCAACAATCACTGCACAAAACATGTTGATCAAGTGGAAGTCTGACTTCTGGACATAGGCTATACAAGTAGGCATGTAGGCAGGATAAATTAACGCGAGTCCCATCAGGGCAAAGTCGTGACCACGAGGCCCCCGAAACGCTTAGCGCAACTGCGCAGTTCGCTCATGTCCGATCCTTTCCTGCAGAGGCAGGTTGCGATACTTGCTAGCGGATTGTTGTACTCGTGGTCTTCATGGCGTAACAATAACATGGTAATAAATCTTCAAATGATCACTTCAAGTTGCGGTAGCAGGCGTTTTGCCGCATGTGACCAGGGCTCCCACTGAAGGTTTTTTCACCCAGATATGCTTTTTTTTAGTCGACCTGGGCGTCTAGGTTTAATTATGAAAAATCGCGTGAAATATGTGTTTTCTGAAGTGATAAATTCATCAGCAATTTCAATGTGTTCAAAATATACAGACAACTTTACAGTGTTTACATGCGCACATCAAGTGAGAAAGTACGTATATCGGTTGAAGCAGAACGTGTTCAATGGGTTTCATATTCTCATAGATGATTGTCAGGGTTATATACAGTGGTGCGTTTAAAGAGAAGGCAAGCGAGGGACTTTCCTCGGGTCCACCACTTTTCAGGGGCCACCATCAAGGTATTTCGCGCGTAAATGTTCCTCATTTTTGGTGAAAAATTTATTATCCGCTCATATAGTATTTTCCGAACCACATCACCTGCATTGTGTAAGGGCGCCCAACAGCAACTGCATTGTGTAAGTACTCTGCCTTCAAAGGGAGCACTATAGCAACTGTAATGTGTGAGCCCTACGCTTTCAAAGAGGCCCACAACAGCAATTGTAATGTATAAGTAGGCTACTTTGCTTTCAAAGGGGCCCCCAACAGCAGATGTAATGTGCAAACACCTTGGTTTCAAAGGGGCCCAAATAAGTCTAATGTATAAACACTTTCTTTCAAAGGGTCCCCCAACTTCACTGATTTCTAGTGCTTCTTATTTCAATTTGGGAATCGAATCTTTCTTTGTGGAGCTAAGCGGTGACGGGACTGAATTTTGGTTGATCAAGATCATCAAATTGAAACTTCTTGCGTGTGAGCAGCGGTTCAGACAAAATCCACAATCAAGGTCCTCAAGCCATTTAGTGTTGTTGATGTCAGGGGACCGCAGGTCTTCCAGGCAATTCGGAGGGCGAAGGATGTTGCAATCGAAGATTATATGATTGGCCGACTGCTCCTCAGCGCCACAGATGCATTTGTGGCGAATTGAAACAAATATATTGCAACTATTCCCGCACCCAATGGCGTACCTACCTAGGGTTTCCCGCGCTCGGGGACAAAGTCAATTTGGGCGCCCCCACCCAACCCGTTCGTGGCGGCATAGATGCGAACAATATTGGGAGTAAAGGGACGTCGAAAGCTGACTCAGGCCCCGCATATAGCTGTTTCTAGAGTTGTCTGATAACTTCATATGACTGTGATGTCACGGAATTGACCTCAGGGCCTTTGAACCGTGAAAATCATTAACTATCGTATAGTTCAGGATCTAATCGTTTCTCGTGAAGCTATCCCCACTTTAAAATTTCTTTAACGATTCAATATTCAAATTGTTGCATTATGGCATTCCAAATCACCGTAATAAATTCGAATTGTAGCAACTAGTGAAGTAAAATGCAAAAACTAGGCAAAAAGTTCCATGATCATCTGCATAAATCTGCAGGAATTTTAATTACATAATTTTACGGGCACAAAAGTCTGATAACGCAACATAGAATTAGCCAGAGTTGCACCTTGTTTTCTAAACTGCGGGTTTACCAGATATCTTGTGATGATAATGAATGCAGCGTTCTCGCTCCTCAGGTCTGGTCGCAAACACCGCTGGTTGGAGCTGTAGGGGGTTCTGGAGCATGCACTCTCACGAGTTTTGAGTTTTGGAACGCCATGAAAGAACTGACTGAGGGCAGATTCACGAATAAATAAAGAGGACACAGAAGAATGCACATGAAAAACTGAAGGCAAATTATTTTGTGCAAAACTTCTAGACAAATATATAATTGCAAAATCCTAAAACATTTAATTGGATATAAAACCCTGAAAAGTTGACAGAAAATAAAAAGATACAGCAATCCAATGCTTTACTTGCAATTATCTGACTTCAAAGACAAAGTTTTCTTGCTTTTGCTGCTGCAAATTTATCAATTATTTCGTCAAAAAACTGGTGCAATTTACATGTATCACATTTATTAACCTAGGAAATGTCTACATCCAGTGACGATCCGTGAGAAATTTTAGGTTAGCGATTTGGTGACCTGAATTTCGACAATCATGTCGGTGGAGATGCTCAGTTATAGGTCGAATTATAATAAAACATATGTAGAAGTAACCAGTGACGCCGGATCAGTAGTAGGGCAGGGGGGAAGTAAAAGAGTTGAGGGCAATGCAAATTTATAGAAAACAAAAAATTATTTACCAATATGCTTGTTTCTGTTCAGCAAAGATGTTGGCCTCAAAAATAATAACAAAACTGTAGAAAACAAATGTGAATCTTCTGGATGTGCGAATAGCTCCAAGAAGTTTCTTGCAAGTCGATCTTGATCCAGTCCCGTCGCCACGGGGGCTTTGGTGGGCTTATCTTCCCTAAAGTTCCAAGCCCCTCCAAATTGAAATATGAAACATTTCCAATCAATGGAGATTTAGTCAATTTTTAGGTTGTCAAGCCCCCTTGCACGAACGTAAAGCCCCCCTATTGAAGACTTTCTGGCGACAGTTCTGTCTTGATCAACCGTGAAATTACATACGATACTGTTATGAAAAGGCACCTTCACCTCCCTTGCCTCCTTTATAAAAGACAGGGAGGCAACGCACCCATTATCCGGCGTTCCTGGTAGTAACTGAAAAGTTCACAATTATCACCAATTTGATCAACGCTGTTACCCATTTGCAATTAAAATTTTGCAAAGCAGTCTTAAGCATCCCACAAACAAAAGTCATCAAAACTACTTTTAGAACCACATAAAATCCATTTCAACATGGAGTTTGTCAAACCATTAAAGCTCAAAAATTTTTCTAAACGTCAGATCTGTTGCCGAAGCAAACACAACATACTGTCAAGGTTCATCCCTGTTCTAAACAGGGCGCCGGAGCTGGGCATTTTGCCTGGAGCCGGAGCTCAGTTTAAAATTTAGGCCCGGAGCTGGAGCTATTTGAGGAGCAGTTACGAGTTACAGCAACAGACTGTGACAATGGATCTGCAAGCCTGTGATGTTTCCTTGGTATAATCATCGCTAAGACTGCGACATCGTAGCTGGCAGGGTTGGTGTTGCTTTTTGAACAATGGTTCACAAACACTATTCTAAGAGCCGCATGCAGCTCCCGAGCATTCTTTGTGCGGCTCTTAGCAGTCTTTCAGTAACACCTGTAATATTTTTGTGTAACAGACTCCGTTAATGCAATAAAACAAAAACGTGTCAATTGACTTGTGCTAAATTTTCTTAGTGAGGATCTCTAACAAAATCGTAAGTCTGGATTTGGCTCCCTTAAGCGAAATGGTTGAGAACCACTGTTGTAGAAGTAAGAAAAGCGTTAACTGCCACAACATCTTACTTCCTAGCAGAATGATTCACATCACGTCTGTAGTAGTGTAGCGATCTAAAATTACTGAGCTACAGTACAATGTGTAGGTATATAATATAATATCCAATAGCTTTTGTAGCTGTGTCATCATGATGTTAGCAGGGAGTATGATATGATGCCATTGCAGATTTAATAGTGAAATGCACAGCACGCCATTGCAAAAGTAGGATTTTTATTAGAAATCATCAGGCTTACTAGCAAGGTTTACTAGATTAGGCTACTGGCGAAATTCACTAGGAAACATTACGTTTACTAGCAGTACCATAAAATGAAAGTCGTAACTAATTGGTAGCGAACTAGCGTTGCTTTGCATAGCAGTTAGGGTTGACAGATGCGCTTTGTAAAAATACTGGACCTTTTGTCAACAGTGCCACATCAAAGCTCTGTCGTAATTTTTAAGCGGCACAGGGAAACAGAGAAGAGTATTTTTTAAGTAATTTGCCCGTATTTTGGGTGGATCAATACATTTCAGTGTGTGTGTGACGTGACAATCGCACCAAGGGTTGGGTCAACAGTAGCAAATAAACTTCACTGAAGGAACTGTCCTGACAATATTCGCTACTAGAGTCATTATAATTTGAAAAATTCTGTGTTATTTCTTTTTAAAGTTCCGACAAATTATTTATTTTCAAAATACCGGTTTTGGGGACTGATTTTCAAAATACCGGCCTTTTACCGACATCCGCTAAGCTAGCAGTAAAATACCGGCCAGGTCGGTGAAATACCGGCCATCTGGCAACCCTAATAGCAGTAAATATCAGGTTACAAAAAAGCAAGGTAAACACATGTGGACTTCTCGAAGTTTTCATCTGTGGAAAAAAATGTATGTTTTCAACACGGTAACCAGTCTTCTTTTCTCCTAAGCTTTGCAGGTTTTAAATTGTGCTTTATGATTCATCGCTGCTTATCATGAATGCAAAGATAAGAATTCAGAACTTTTTAGCTGTTTTGAAAAAGTCGAAGGTGAATTTCTTGCTAGAGGTCATGCTATTTCTTTGAACAAAGTGCTTTCAAACACATCTTGGCATTTGTGTTAATGTAACTGTGTCCGTGTTTGAAAAACACATGAGAGAGGTAATCGACTATGTGTTTTGCGCTTTTTGCATGACTTGCACTGGCAGCGGTGTGAGACACTCGTCGCGACTATCTCGACCTGCACATTGCGAGTTGAATCTAGGGCTGTGGAGCCAGAGCCAAAGCATTTTTTGACGGCTGGATCCAGAGCCGGTGCCAAAATTTTTAGGTGGAGCCGGACCCTGAAATTTGGGTTCCAATTCCACACACAGTTTGTGGGGCAAACGAGTTGTACAAATGACAGTGGATTTTAGCTTTTATGGACCAATTGTTATGGAGCCGGAACTATAAATTTCTACATGTTGGAGCAGTCCCGTCGCCACGAGGGCTTTGCTGCCCCCAAAGAAAGCTCCAAGCACCTCCCAAATTGAAATATGAAACACTGTAGATCAGTGGAATTTTTGTCAAATTTGTATGTCGAGCCCCCATGCACAAACGGAAAGCCCCCTATTGACGACTTTCTGTGTAGGAGCCGGAACCAAAAAATTTTGATGCCTGGAGCCGGAGCCTGAAATTTGAGTTCCGACTCCACAGCCCAGGTTGAATCACTACACACCTTGTTTGCAATAGCTGTAAGTCTACTGCAGTCACTGGCACTACTAAAAATCAAGTTCCATCCATGAATAATGGGACATGGTGAAGCGCAGATAACGCATATCACGAGAATTGACCACATTTGATGACGCTCGATATTTTAAATTTAGTTAAAACAGTTGGCTGCCAGTGTCAGTCTTGTATGCTAAATGTCACGCAAAACATTTTAAACCTTGTTAAAAACAACTTACATGCCTCTGCGCGCCAATGACCACCCCGTCCGATCTTTTTTTGCTTTATTTTCTGTTAGCTGTTTACCTCAATATTTGATGTTAGAATGCTTTCATTTCTATCTAACGTCCAGATCCATATATGATGAAGAGTGAATGACGTTACAGTTGGGGCGTTGTTGAAGTATTTTGCCCCTCTCATTGTTGATTGTGTGCTAACACCTACTCTATTGTGTAATGCGCTATGACTAACCATTTTTGTGTGATTCGATTACCCTTGTGATGTGCAGTGGCGATTCTAAGGAGGGACCTGGGGTGGCCATGTCCCCCAGATTTTTGCTTGGCCCCTGCTTGCCCCCCCCTCAGTTTTTTTACTTAATGTCCCCTTCAAGTTCGTTTGGTTGACATATGCAGTAAATAACTTCCGGCCAGCAATATTTTAAACGATAAATTAGTAACCCTCCAGCCTGCATTCAATATTTTCCAAATGCATGATAAGCTGTGTTGTTGTTTTTGACGGTCGGGAAACTAGAGTTGTTTATGACGATACACACCAGTATAGGGTTGCCAGATGCGTTTTGTAAAAATACCGGACATTTTGTCAACAGTGCCAGATCTAAGCTCTGTCGTAATTTTTAAGCGGCACAGGGAAACAGAGAAGAGTATTTTTTAAGTAATTTGCCCGTATTTTGGGTGGATCATTACATTTCAGTGTGTGTGTGACGTGACAATCGCACCAAGGGTTGCGTCAACAGCAGCAAATAAACTTCACTGAAGGAACTGTCCTGACAATATTCGCTACTAGAGTCATTATAATTTGAGAAATTCTGCGTTATTTCTTTTTAAAGTTACAAATTATTTATTTTGAAAATACCGGCTTTGGGGACTGATTTTCAAAATACAGGCCTCCACTAAATTAGCAGTAAAATACCGGCCAGGTCGGTGAAATACCGGCTATCTGGCAACCCTACACCAGTAGTTGCTCAGATCCTGCGTGAAATTTAGTCAGACCGCGGTCGTGGTGATGAAAAATTCATTTTGAAACTAAGACACAGTCGCAGAAATGGGAAGATTGATCTTTCGTGCATTTCAGTGTGAGATGGAACTGGGTTATATTACTCTCTGCCCAGTAGCAAAAGATTTGTGAAAGCGTTAAGAATTGGTTTCAGTTAATTTATACGAATTTATCCTGGCTGCAGTACTGCGTTCTGCTGCCTTGTGTATATGACTTCGGAACATCTTACGTAAGTGGTGTTAGATTAATAAAGCGATTGTAGTTCGACGCTGATGTCATTTTAATTAGTGGCGAACCGGTCATTTATTTCGGAAGGCGTAGAGCAATTTTTGCCTTTGGGAGTAAGAATGTTGGCAGCCGCAGCGCCTGCGGTAAATAAATAATATTGTAATTAGAGGAAATTCATCGTTCGTTCAAACGTGAGCATTGTTTGCTATCAATGAGATTTACAAACCGTTTCTACTGAATTCTCGAGCGCAAGGGGCATTTGGCAAAAACGAACAATCTGCCCAAACACCATAGCGCGGGGCCCAATGCAGCTGTATGGGCTTAAGGCCGGCCCTGTGCAGCAGGTTGGAGTGTGGTGTTTTGTTTGATGGTTTAATGACGTCAAGGAATACACAGGCTACAATTACAAAAAAACCTTGTTGCAAAACAAACGACCCGCGCGGCTGAGCGACAAGGACTGCAGGCAGCTATGCAGGATTTCCCAAACTTCAGTCCGCGACGAATGGACCATGCAAACCTTTGCTACAACCAGGCCCGTAACCAGCTTGGGACACCAGGTGTGGCGAAGAGTTTTCCGATAGGGGCCAAATTTTTAAACTATGTCCAATAGTTTTAACCTATGTCCAACACATTTTTCCAGGGGGGTCGAAAAAATTGTAGGGGGGAGAAGCCCCTCTTGGTTACGGGCCTGGCTACAATTACTACCGAATCTTTTCACCATCTGTGTCAGCGCCTCGCGCGTACATAAAAGTCAAATTCAAAAGGAGACAAGATTTATTTGCAGCGATCGATTGAATATCAAAAGACTCGTGGCACGAATGACGAGGCAGCAATTATGGACTGACGTTGGTTTCGATGCAGACATCTCATAACGAAGACAAATTGCTGAAATCTTTTAATCCTATTCCGAGTAATTCTTTGCGAAGGGGTAGTATTTGTGATAAGAAACCCTGTAAAGAGTTGCGTTTCACACGATATTAGTTCAGCATGAATACCTTTGCAAAAGCAACAGCACGTAAATTTGGATTTACTTTAGCAATTGCCTAACGTCATAGTTACTGCTAAACACGTTAAGTTAAAAAGTTACTCTGTAACCTCGCTTACCATTCAAGACCACATCCGCGGAAATCTCTATTCAAATTTGCAGTAGTCTTCATATCTTCATCAGTTAATTCAAAATCAAAAATCTGCCGAAGAAAAGTTTATCCGTTGAATTCACTCAGCTCAGTGTGTTAGTTTATGGTAACCAATGTCGCATAACTACAAAACATGCTGCAAAACACAAGTTTTCAGTATTATTACAGATCGAATCAGTAACCCGAGAAACGCAAAGTCCTTAGGTCAAGGCCATAGTTAAAAGCTACGTGAAAGCTGACTACGCGTACCTTCAAGTGCAGGCAGGGGCGTACCGAGGTTAGATGACGCGTGGGACAAGAAACAAGTTTTGCGCCCCTATGTTAGAACCTGAGGTTTTTCTTGAGTAAATGTACTGTATTGAAGGAAGTACTTGCGACATTGTTGGGACTTTTAGGCGCCCGGGGCATTGTGCCCCGTAGCCCTCCTCGCTACGACCCCGAGTGCTAGTACAGCTTAGGGCACTGGATTTCGACAATTTATATTGAAAGGAAATCGCATATTGGCTATGCAAGCATGCTTAAATTATAATTTATCTGGCTATACCATATACAGTTGCTTCAAGCAAAGTTTTTACGAGTGTTGACTTTTATCAAAATGTTTCGGGCCAATTTCGGGCCTGCATGCAAAAGTTTTTTGCAACGACGAACGCTTTTGTCACCAGTTACTGTTAAGGCAATCGATGTAATTAGATCTTCAATAAAAAATGATTACTTGTGAAGTAGTTAGTTATGTGTACTTTGCTACTCACCATCACTACCCCGCAGTTGCGCATATCTTGACTCACTAGGTAAATTTGGGGGCCTACATAGGGATTAAGAAACATATGTCCGGTTCGGACTTTATAATGAGACCCGTTTACCCTTACGGTGTACGGCAGACAGATCAGGGAAAAGTGGCTCATAGTCGCACTCACAAGGGAGCTTGTGCTTGGATTTACCATATGGAGAAGTGAACAGCTACTTCATTGTATGAAACGGAAAGAAAAAGCAAATCTTGCTTACTTTCATGTTGCTTTCGATGCGCGACGGAGTGACACTTTTAGGAATCACGACAACTCCTCTTTGAATCTGATAGCGAAGAACAACGTGGGCCACAGTTTTATGTAGTCTGTCAGCTATTTTCTTCAGCTGAGGATCTTCGAGCAAAGTTGGTTCATCAGGTTTTGCCCTGAAATTGAAATTGCAGTGAACTTTAAAATTCAGAAAATCTGTGTATACCAAGTCAAACATGAACTGTAACAATAACGCATAACACAATTATAAACTATAAGGCATAACACAATTATAATGTTTAAGGTGCGATGCTGCATTGCGAATGCGATCAGATCAGTGGTCTAGAAGCTGAGGTTGCAGGAGTTGCAAGCGCACTTTCAAAATTTTGATTTGTCGAAAATGCGGGCAAAATCTAAAAAATTCGGGCACAGAAGTTTCGCCATTTTTTAACAATATTAATGAAATTATAGTTTTTTGGTAGTGAGTGTATAAATAAAAGTTTATTGTGTCACAGAAAACACAGTAAATATATATATAAAATCACCAAGCTTTTACTAGTAACTTCGTGTTTTAGTTTGTGAGAGCTGATAAGTAACCGAGTCAACTGAACGTTTGGGTAAAATGGATGTAATTACGCATTTTATTTATGTTCTTTATTCATTTTGCAACGTGGGGAATAGACTATGCTGTAGAGCACCAATTGGTATTAGTAGAGTCCATGTCAGTCAAGTCCAAAAACTTTTGTTGTTCATTTTAACTACAGTGTTTGAACAAACATATTTTCCCTTGAGTTTGTTGCATGTTGAATATATGTGCAGTCGAACAATGTTGTGATACTCATGGTACAATCATAATATGAATCATTGTTTTCCAAGCTGTGGTACGCGAAGTTGCGAAGACCTTCAAGGTGGCACGAAATTAAGCCTACTTCATATTTTTCTTCACAAAAAGTATATTGACATCTGTAGTTTTTACTTATCGAGTTCTGTTAATAAATTCCTTTCCTTGCTGTTTTTCAAAATGGCCATTATAATTTCTCACACTCATTTTTCTTCATGTCGCATTTGTGTCAATTCTGGTTTTCCAAACTTTTGATCGAATGATATTTGGTAGATAGAGTTTTCCTGGTACGTGTTGACAGTACGGGACCCAAAAATAGAACGCGATCAGAAAAAGTTTGGGAACCACTGATATAAATACTATTAGACATGCCACATACTGTATATCACGTATATGCCTTCTTCAGAAAAAGAAAAGACATTTTTCACGTAAATTTCGTTGTGTTTTTGTCACGGTTGAAGCAAAATGTTAATGCAATCTAAGAAGTGAAATCTGTATGCAACTTAGCAGAAGATATGATGTACCAACTGTTGCAAAAATTTTGTAGGAGGAAGGTTTGTTGCATAAAAGTTTTTTGGGCAAGTTTCGGTCAAATGGTCTTTGCACCCTTATAAAAAAGCCTGCTCCCTACACCTATTGATCAGATCGTCATACTTTTCGTAAATACCAGCACTGCTTTACACCAAACCACGAGCCTAGCTGCGAGTGACCAGATGCCAAGAATAGTGCATTCCTGATGATCAGGTATCATGAAGAAATTCAGAAGTAATGGAAGTGTATTAAAATGAATGTCGTGTCTTGTATTTCCTCTTTTCGATTTAGCGATTTTACAAAAAGCATGAATATCATTAGCAGGTCATTCGATTTTCTTTGATTTTTATTTAGAAAAAACATCTCTGAAGCTCTATTCTGCATATTNTTATACGGTTTCTTTGTGCACAATTTTGTGCGCTATTTNCAGCCTTTGAAGAAATGCCATTATTTTATTATCTTCAACAAAAATGTGAGGCGTGTGCGTTTGCATTGGACTTATTGATAGATAAACAGTATGTAAGGTAGTTAAACAGATTTTCTTTCTAAAAACTAAAACACCAATTTGGAGCGTCGCTTAGGTATGGAACGTAAAACTCAAGTAGATATTACTTCATGTTGTTTTTCGATCAAAGCGACTCGTTCGGAACTCCCAAAGAGCTACAGAAAAATTGGCCCTACTATAAGGAACGAACTTATATTTTTTATGCTCAGCAAGTTACACTTTGGCAAAAACGTAGCTCTTTTGGTACAAATATTACAACGTTTGTTTACTGACAACCATGGGCGTCGGAAGGATTTTTTCCAGGGGGGAATACTAGGGGATTTTTCCAAAAAATTTCTAGGGATGGCCAAAAGTAGTGAAGTTTGGCTTTTCCCACTCGAAACTATAAGAAAACAACCTTTTTTGCTAAAATTTTCATACTTCAGGGTGGGGCGTTGGCCCCCCTGCAACGCCCATGCCGAAAGCAAGCACTTGAAAATCACCACTTTTTATGCTTTACTCAAGACGAAGGTCCTTGATGATGCACCAACAAAACAGGCTGTGATATTGCCGTACGGTTACACCGTCACAGGCTGATTTTTATCGCTTTATATATTGTACTTTTGGGGCAAGAACATATCAAGCTTAGTAGAAATTTACAAAAACTCGGACATAACCGCTAACCGTGTCCAAAACTTTGAGTTACTTTAATGAAAAACATTTTCTATTCGTGTCGAACGGTCTCGCTGTAGTTTTCGACTGATAAACAACGCAGGTCTCACACATGGAACCAACAGCAAAATTACGAGTGCTGCAGATGTAAAACAAAATGCGTAATTTGTGTAACTACCCACCACGGACGATCTGCTGAGCCCAAAGGACTATAGCCTGTCACAACCACATTGTTGTCATGACAGAACTTGACCAGATCCTCCTGAATCAAGTACGGATGCAATTCAACTTGATTGGTTACAGGCGCGATCTTTCCCTCGTCGATTACACGTTTTAATTGGTACGTGTTGAAGTTTGAAACTCCAATGCTTCTCACTAAACCTTCTTCTTGAAGTTTTTCCATTGCCTGAACACAAGCCATTCCGCACAATATTGTATACACCTCGAAGAAACTATATGTTGTTTAAGCAATTTGTTAACTCGGTGTAATTGAATTTTTCGAAAATCAATCAAACAACAAAGAACCTTCAGTTTATCTGAAATTGAGCTAAGCCAATCACGATTGAAAGTTACTTAACACGATTACGCCTTTGCCATGGTAGTTTTGCAACAACCACTGCGAGAATGAGCATTTAGATTACAACGAACGAGCAGAATTTTAACATACCCATCTCTGGCTGGTTTAAAGCTTAGTTTTTGCACTTTTGGCAATTAAAAGTCACAAAGTTTGGAGCCATGTTTCATACATTTTCATGTCTGCTTTTCCCTGGGGACGAGCGTCGCGCGGACAGAAGCCCTAGGAGGACTCGAAATAACTCACGGTCACGGTTCTCAGTAATCTCTAACACTTCTGCTGTTTCACACCAAGACGGACCAAGCAAGGTTAGTTCACTCCTAAGTGGTAAGGCTTGGCAACCATGCGCACAGCAAACAGAGAAAAACTATTCCCACACAAGCTCTGCAGTTTAACGTCAAGTTTATGTACATGTCCAGCTAGTTCAGCATCTACGGAGTGTATTTTTCCACATATGATTTGGTATGTTCCAAAATCAGAAAAAAGTTTAGATGCAGAGAAGGCAGAAAAATTTTCTAAAATATATCGATTGTGCAGAGCTGATGAAGATAACCATTAAAATTTACTCAATCCGTTCGATTTATTCTCTTTTTTTTAAGTCTTTCAAATTTCGTTACTGTTCGTTTTGTTTAATTAAAAAAAAAAATTACAGTTAACTGTACAAGTGTCCTGCTTATTTTTTATTTCTTAGTAGATTTTTCATAGGAAAAGTAGAGAGTGGGTTTTTTCGTGGGTTTCAATGGATTTTTTTAAGTGGGCTTAAAAAAAACGGGTGGTATTTTTGGGTTGTTTTTTTTTTTACAACAACCCTGAAGGTCGGAGATGTAATCACACCACCTGGTGCTTGGTCGACCTCTGGACAGCTTTCCTGTGGCTGTAGCCAGCTCTATTCGGAAAAGTGGCTCGAGGTTCAGAGTTCCACGAATTTCACTGCTGTGGACGTTGTCGCGAAGTGTTACACCGTGAACTCCTCGCAAAAATCCTACCTCTTGTACTTGAGGTAGCACTCTTCTAGACATTACTCAAGATTCATGACCACTGGTGAGGATCGGAACAAAACTAATTTCAAAACTGACAACTTCACAGTTTTTGAAAGCTCCTGTTAGCTCATGCAGAACTCCGTTTGCTTCGCCAATCTGTGTATCAATCTAGTTGTTCGACCTACAGTCACTCTTGAATACCATCCCAAGGTACTTTAACTTCTCCACCTGCTGCATGCGCATTGCCGCTCACTTATATTGCGGACTGCCTTCGATTTCTAGAGAGACATAATACTTCGGACTTTTTCGTGCTAACTTTTATTCCCGCTTGGTCGCACACAGGTGAAAACTTATCAAGTGCATGTTGAAGACCCTTTAATCGTCTATAAAAAGTAAACAATTTATCCTACAGCTCTCAAGAGTGACACCTTCATCAAGTCTGCTGTGGCTGTCTATCCAGTTCATATAGACCAGGGGTCACCAACCTTTTAGAAACTGAGAGCTACTTCTTGGTACAGATTCATGTGAAGGGCTACCAGTTTGACACACACACTTCCGAAATAAAAATTTGCTCCATTTGTCTTCAATTATGTTATCAATAATAATTAAAGATATTCATCCATGCCAAGACATTGAGCATGTTTATGCTATTGTCAGAACAGGCCCGCGGGCGACCCACGTGCTCCGTGCGGGTGACCTGGTGCCCGCGGGCACCATGTTGGTGATGCCTGATATAGACCATCAAGAGGAGTGGTGACAGCATACACCCTTGTCGGCGTCCAACACCCAGGTTGTGATTTGAACGGTTGTGATTGTGATTCAACCCTTCCGACACGGACACAAATTTCTGACCAGGAATACAGTGGTTTGACCGCCTGTAACAGGCAGCCGTCATCACCGGACTCCCGCAACACTTCCCAAAGCTTTTCACGAGGAACCCGGTCGCATGCTTTCTCGAGGTCGACAAAACATGTGTAGACATCTTTGGCATAGCCTACTCCCACGATTTGTCGAAAATTTTCTGAAGAGTGAAATGTGGTCTGCAGTGCTACGCCCGGGCAGGCGCGGACACAGGGGGATGCATCCCCCCACCAGACCTAAAGAGCTGTTGACATGGTGTTTAATTTCATTGAAAATCATCGCCAAAATATGTTTGTACTGCACATTACTTAATCACTAACAATGCTAAAAATTAACTTATGCTAACAATTAGTCAAAAACGTTTCTTCGTTTCATTAGATGAGCTGGCCATGTTTGTGGAACCTGACATAAAATAGTCAGTGATCGCATGGGCGTCCGCGGGGGGGATAACGGGCATTTCCCTCTAGAAATTGGGATTTAAGAACCAAATATTTCTAGAAAATTCTGAAGTCGGCATCTTAATTCAAATTAATTGATTTGATTCTTGCAATGGCAGTTTATTTATCGGTATGAAACTCACACTGCACAAGAGTCAGGTTCACAGTTATAGTGTCATGCTGTGATGAGCTTGCTGTTCAAACATGTCTCATCCTTTGACTGCAGAGGCGGGTTGCGAAAGTCGCGAGCGGATTGTTCCACTGTTGGTCTTTATTGCGTAACAATAGCATGGCAAGAAATCTGCAAACGTTCATTTTATATTACGGTAGGTAGCAGGCGTTTTGTTGCATGAGACTGTTGAACGCACACATCTTGGCAGTTAATGCAGCGAGACAGTGACATGATGATACCGGTAAGCCACGTACATTTAAACTTTGTGAAAAGAAGCATGAGTGAATCTGTAGCAATGCTTCCACAAGTTTGAAAAATCCATTATTAGTGCGAGTGTGACCAATGTGCCTGAGTAACAAACTTCACTTATGCAGGCTTCTTTTCATGCAGTATAAAATTACGTGGCTTGTTAAAATACAGCAGGCTTGTGGGAATACGTCTTCATTGTTAAGGTTTANTTCTGACATCTGAGTGAATACTGNGTGCAAAGCTATATTTGCTGTGGCGAGTTTTCATAATTCATCTGCTCAATTTGCAAAACCTGCGTGGTGTTCTAACTCTAGTAAAGTTGTCCGTAGTCGTGTCAACTTACAGGTCTGCTCTAATTGTCCGGTTTGTGTAGCAAGGTTTTGTTGATCGCTTTGGACTAGATCCCAGACGTTTGCAGCTCTTGTTTCTAAGTGATGCTGACAAGTCTTGCTAGCAGATCCCGCAACCAGGGGTAGAGCAACCAGGCAATTCCCCCTCAAAATTTTCAAAACACGTTCGATTGTTAGTTCAGTTGAATA
>JGI24158J21664_10006393_pt1 | contig 15533 bp, 4 predicted proteins | sample Ectturendosymbi3_FD_21664 | JGI IMG/M metagenome (IMG submission 21664)
TTATGATAAACCCGTGATGCAACGAACAGCAGAATGCACAAATGCTGCAAGACGAACTGAAATGCAAACAAGTCTATGCAAGGATCTGGAAAACAAGATATGAAGCAAGATAAACTGGGAAGCTTCATCAGCGAGCTGAAGGAAGCCGACCAGACAGCATCAAGAGTAAAAGCACAAAGAGCAAAGCACCGGGAGATACAAGACTGACAGGAGATTACGAAACGGAGCCCTCAAGCCAACACTAATTAAGGAAGTAGGTAGTTCTAGGTTGCGATGCACACAGCGAATGACAAGACAAATTCAGGAGGTGCACCAGCAATTGCGAAACACGCCAGAACAGTCTAGAACCGAAGCTATCATAAGTAAACTAAGAAATTAAACTTCCCGTTAAGAAAACCTTGGAATTAAAGGCATAAAGAATAAACTAAGCAATGATGCGCTTTCCTGGTGGGAGCAGTACAAGAAAGAATCCTTTATATCGGGAAAAAATCCACAGACTTCAGACTACCTCGTGGTCTCGAAGATGGATCTCAACGTTGGAACTGAAGAAATGTACGCTTGGTCACATGGACGACGTTCTGTTCGTTCGTTCTACAAACTCTACGACGCTCTGTTCGCTTGCTCAACAACAATGAACGTTTGATCTTCACCTGAATGTTTTTATGATCAGTACGATCGACATAAGTACGATTGTTCTTCAAACTGATGGCTTAAGCACCCGTGTTACTCGAACGGACCTTGTATACTGAAAAGGTACTTTATTTAGCCAAATAATCAGTGTTCTTTCGACAGGGTAAATTTTATCATGCTATTGTTTATGAAATGCTTAACGTTTTAAATTAAATATCATATTTACAAAAGAATATTCTCTTGTGTTGACTACCGGGTAAAATATAGGTAGGTTAAACAAACATTAAGATTTTTCGATAACTTACCTTGGTGTCCGTAACGAACCCATATATTAATTACGGTAAAAAAATTTGTTCTTTGACATGTCTTTCACATTCCTGACCTAACAGTGATTGGCAATAAACGATCCAATATAATGAACTGCTGCACTGAATTTACTGCAAGATTTGGGAGTCAGCAGGGAAGAAGGGCGGTATAAAAATAAATAATAATAAAAACATTGAAACTGAGACAAACGTCGTGGTAGCGCAATGCATTCGCAGTCTCGTGACTCAAGGGACATTATTTTTGATACCTGGGAAATATATTGATTTCGAAACTGATCATGTCGTCAATTCAAACTGCATATTGCTCAGCTGTTTGATTAGTCAGAAAATCAGGTGACAGGCCATCAATTCGCTGTAGGCCTACATTGTGCTTTGGTCAAGAGCGTTCACTTGTAACATCTTCGACATGCCACAAATTCAGGTTTGGGACAAGCTTCAATTTTCGTCTGCCAAACAATCAAAAAAACTTTGGTGGCAAGACAGAAGAGACAGAAGAAACAAGGCTGGTGAGCACCTTGTTTCATTTTTTGTCCTATCCTGTACGGTTACCCAGGTTTCAGACTGACGTGGCGTCAGTCACTGCAACCAATTGGTAAATTCTTCAGTGAGCATTATTTTAGGAAATAAAACTCTTGTAATGCACCTAACAGGTCACAAACAACAACGCATTGCGTTTTCTTTACTGAAAACTGTAATAACTTACCAGTACTGGTTACAAAGCTGCAAACAGCCACGAATGCATTATAAGCTTTTGGGTTTGAGTTATTGAACTCAGGTAGAAACAAACGCCACTGCGTATCGGCAAGGTTTCATTTATGCGGGGTCGACGAAAAGCAGGGTTACAGTTAACACTTAGACATTTTACATATATTAGATATTGAGACATTTCTTTANACATTAGACATTTTATACTAAATAATCCTTCAAGTGCTCAAAATGTCTGCCTTCTTNNGGTTCGTGGTTCCGATCTGTATTAGATGCTANGTGCTATTAATTATNATGGAGCTTGGTGATTTAAGTTATGAAATAAACGATCCATCCAAATGAAAAACAAATCTATNAAATGCATAACGTTTTTAAGACATGACTAAGCAGCATAGAATAAGGGTTCAGCATTACAGTATTTTCTATAATTTATATCTGAAACGTGATTTTTGACAGATAATGAAGTAACTGTAACTCTACGTTTTGCACGCCTTGTTCCACGCAAGGTCCTTTAAACACTTGATGTTTTTTGTGTTCTCCCAATCTTAGACTGTGGAAATGTGATTTTCGCCAACAGCTCAACTTCGGATAGGTCGCTCCTAGAGCACATATCTGCAAAGGCTGCCAAACCCTTTATGGGCCGCAAAGCCACTATAGTGCCAGTGACTTTGTCCAGTCATAAATTGCCGCCCGAAAGAGTTAGAGAATTGATAAAACCCTCTAAAGCTGCGGAAAGTTTTGTAATTTAATTTTTTTTTTAATTGGAAGGTTTTAGATTTGTGTTTTCTTGTGGGTGACGTCATAATTGGGGTACGTTTACGCATTTTGACCGAGGTTACGGAAACCTGGGCGCCAACACCAAGAGCCAATTTTTGACTCAATTTGTATTAGAACCTACGCTACAGTGCGAGTCTTTAGAGACCCTGATTGGCTTTCTAGCATTTCTAGTTCCAAAAGTAAGACCGAAAAACAAACATTTGGTAAACAATCAAGTCCCGCAAAAGGTAATGTTGACCAGTTTTGTTGAAGGCCATAACTCGCCAGCCGATTGAGCGAGAGAGCTGTTCAAACCCTCTGAAGATACGGAAAATCTTGTACTTTTGATTGAAATAATGGGAAGTTTGGGATTTGAACTTTTTGTCAGTGACGTCATATTAGGGGTAGGTTTAGGCTTTTTCGGCTTGTGTCATCAGGCCCTGGGCCCCAACTCCGAAGGGCAATTTTTTGTTTGTTTTTTTTTAAACACACCAGGCGATAATCCCGAAATCCGCATTTTTAAAGCCCTTGATTGGTCTACTAGCGTTTCTAGTTTGGAAGTTATGCCTAAAAACAACAAATTGTGCAAAGAATCTCTTAGGGGCTTAAGTTATTGCTAATTAATTAATTTGCAGTTTTGCAGGCCACACTGTAACTTGCTAACCACAAACGTTAGGAAAGTTCAATCACAGGCGCTAAAGATGAAGACTTTCTGATTTTTTTACAGAAACAAAATTAGCCCCTTGGGAGTGGAGCCCAGGGATCAATGACTTGTCCAAAAAAAGTCTAAACTTATTCCTATTATGACGTCTCCTACAAAAAATCAAATCCAAAACTTTCCAATTTTTCTAAAATTTAAATCACAAGACTTTCCGAATCTTAAGAGAGGGTCTGATCACCTCTCTAGCTCTATTGGTCGGCAATTTATGACTGGAAAAATCACTGCCACAATTGTGGCTTCGCGGTCCTTGAAGGATATACTCAGTTGTTTTCGTACATCACGCAACGCCGCTGTCTTTTCTGATCTCAACTTCATTCCACTGTCTGATACGAGAAAACTCCACACGCTCTTGTTCTTTTGTCCTCAACTCGTTTATACCGGGAACTTCCGGAGAAATCTCAGCCTATTCAATTCGTCAAGCCAATAGTTTCCAGCTTCCCTCTCCAAACGTTCGCTAGTGCAGAATTCATTTTCTTGCAAACCTCACTTACTCTGAAACTCCCTATACCCCAATACTGTACATCAAAATTATATTCTCGCTTTTCAGCATTAAAAATCTGCATCACCCGCCTTTACCATGTCAAGATTCGCAATACTTGGCACTTATACGGGTCAAATCCATTCGCCACCTCATTACGATGTGTGTTTACCCTTGGTCACAATCTTTTAAACACATATATGAAGTCCTTTCGTCAGAGCAGCTGTTGGTCCACGGAAACGCTCGAACACCTTCCCGTGCAGTGCAGTTTTAACTTTCACCACCGGAATATACTTTTCCAAACGCTGAAAGCACTTTACTCAACGAAAAAATTATAATCAATCCCATTCACAACGGACCCGTTCACAACAGGCCTGTTCACAAGACCTAATTATAACACACGACGGTTATAACGTACCCGTTGTAAACATTGCCTGTTATGAACGTGGTCTGTTTCGAATGGCCTGTTATGAACGTGGTCTTTTTTGAAAGAAAACCGCTTTGTTTTTCACTGAAAAGGCACGTTCTTTGTTCCGCCAGGGAACAGATATTTTGTTAGAGATTGTTCCGATGAAAGTGTCACGTACTGGACTTGATGTTGACTTAGTTAAGGTCCACGTCAAGCAAAACATAAAATATTAGCAAATCCACTTTGACTTTATGTGAACAATGTCTTTTCTCTAGCGTTATTGCTGACATTCCTACAATAACGAATGTTGATTTGTTAAGGCGATCCTTTCTTTCTAGATCCCCCATGACATGGAGTTTTCTGCTTTCGCAATTTTTTAGCAATGTAAGTGATTTGTTTTTCATAAAATTTGGTCAGGTAATACGCCTTCAAATTTCCTGTCAAGTTCTATTGTCCGTCGCGCACTCAGCTATCGGTGCTGAAGTCGGTTTTGTCAGTTTAACAGCGCTGGTAAAATGCTTTTAGTTTGTTTCTGTTGTGTATCAGAAACCGTATTCAACGATCAATCACTGTTACTTGGCCTCTTGGTTCGTGGCAACAAGGGCTTGTACCAGGGTTTTTGTAAAAAAAAACGAACCAAAGAAAACACCAGCGTTTTTAAAAAAATTTTACTTAAGAAAACGATAAAACCCACCAAACAAGTAAAAAATTAAATAAACAGGACACTTGTACAGCTAAATTTAAATTTTTTTAAGTAAACAAAACGAACAGCAACGAAATTTATAGGACTTGAAAAAAAAAGAAGAATAAATCGAACAGTTTTACTAAATTCAAATGGTTGTCTTTTTCAGCTCTGCACAAACGGTATATTTTAACCAATTTTTCTTCCGTCTCTGCATCTAAACTTTTTCCTGATTTTGGTCCACACCCAAATCGTATATTGAAAAAATACACTCTATAGATGCTGAACCAGCAAGCCATGTACATAAACTTGACATGAAACTGCAGAGTTTGTGTGGGAATGGCTCTCTGTTTGCTGTGCGCATACTTGCCAAGCCTTACCACTTAGGAGTGAACTGACCAACAAAACTTTGCGAAAACAAAAATGGGTTACATTACTTCGCCCTCAATTTGAATGCCATAATAAGCATAACAAATTATTATTGTTTAATTCTGAAAATGGTGATATTGGATGATGCAATAAAAACAATTCAGTATGGTGGTTTTCTGTTTTCATTTAAAAAAGAACAAAGTCTTGTTTCTTTTTAAAAAAGAACAAAAAAGGCTTAAAAAAACAACAAAAAACAGATGGGTTGTTTTATTGAAAAACCTGCGCTCTTCCCAACCCTGGTTTGTATTGACTGTTCTCTGCACTGTTTGCTATTTCTGTAGAAAATAGAAAGTCTACAGTTCTAGTGATGAGCGGAGATTTCGAGGTGTCAGTTTGATGACGTCGTTGCTGTGCGTTTCAAACCTTCTTTGAGAGTTAGCTCACCCCAAAGCTCGTAATTAAAGCAGACGCCGCACCTAGGGTAACGCTAAGCATAATATGCAGCTATTCCGCCAAGGTTACTTTCATACCGGTGTCAAGCGAAATTTCTGACCTCTGCGAAATTTCTGACCTATTATTGCTTGTCAGTTATTTTGCTTCTCAAAGTAAAGGAATAAAGTTTGGCAATTACTTTTTTGATGCGTGTTACAGTACGTAAATTAAAACTTTTTAGTTAGACGTCAGATACCCACAACAAGCTAGAGCAAGGGAATAAATATGAAATCTGAAAAATATTGGACTTAGTCTTGGAACTCTATTATTTTTCTTTTTCTAACCCTAACCTGAACCCTAAGCCGACACACTTAGCTAGACACTAAATCCTAAGCCCTAATGATCAGTTTTCTCAGCGTATTTGATATGTAAAATATTACTCTTTGCATGCGCACATAGCGTGAAATCAGAAATTTCGCAAGTCAGATATTTCGCTTGGCATCGGGCCCCAAAAATTATTCAAAACAGTTAGAGCGAAATTATTTCAACATAAGTTAATAGCGTGAGAACAGAATGCGATTTGCGAACTACTTCGTCAAAACACCCCGAAAAGCTTAACATTCGCGCGCACAAAAGTGCGAGATGTCGGTTACAGACCTTTGGAATGAAACTATGAACTAACCGTATTTATTCGATTTTTTGCCGCCCTTTATTGCAAGCCGCACGGAATAGAGTTAAATTAATGTAAGCCACCATTGATTGTAAGCCGCACTTAAACATAGGTCACCTAAGCCACACAGATACTATAGCGTACAAACGCATTTCGCATTTTTCGCAACCTTGGAAATGATCTTTACTCCACTACAACTGCCTTCTGTTCATCCTAATCCTTCCTGTGACGCAGCATGCACATGATGCTGAAAAGAATAGAATATGAAAAGAGAGTTTGGTCGATAAAGCGTGGCCAAGGAAAGGCTGAGCGTCATCGAGTCCTTTCAATAAAATAAATAAAAAAAGTAAGCCGCCCTTGATTGTAAGACGCACGAAATGATGAAAAAAAAACATTAAAAACCGCGGCTTGCAATCGAATAAATACGGTGCAGAGCAGTGATTCTTAACCTGGGGTAAATTTACCCACGGGGATAAATTTCATCTTTCTAGAGGGTAAATTTACTGATGATAACTTATAGCAAATATACATTTTTATAAATTATTACACAATATTTTATCTTGGATTATTAGGCTAGTTAGTTACAGGACGAAACACAAACGTACATCCGACGGTGTTTTGTTCGTAGGTTGATGAGAGGCTTAATGTCAGGCGTTATAGAGCATTGCTACGAAGTAGGTTTACGGATATATCACACAAACTAGAGATGTTGCACCTTGGATTATGATTCAGAGTTATGCTTAGTGATAAGTTTTCTCTTTTTAATTTATCTTTGCACATGAAGGTTGCCAGATTAATTTGATCACCACAAGAGCGCAACACTGTTTCTGTTCACGACTTCATTTGGAGTTTGTACGTAAAAGGAGATTGCAGCTCTTTCAGAATTAACAAATCCTCTACTGGGCAATAAACTTCACAGTTTTCACAATGACAGTAAGCAAACTTTAGCATTGCTGCAAGCTTCTGAGGAATCTGCCTGCTTTCTGCTTTCATTCTTCTGCGACGATCAAAACTTGCAAGCGTATCTATTTTTCATAGTTAAAAGCCACAAAGATGGCAGCAAGTAAATCAGTCACAGTTTATTGACGGGGAAACTAGTGTCGCGTTTTCCACCGCATCATCAGTCCTGTAAATGTAAGACAAATCTCACAGGCGAAATGTTGGCACTTGAAAACAAGTAAAGAAAAACACAAGAACTGTGGCTAGTGTTGAGTTCGTCTTGGCTCCTGAACATGAAACGCCCTGTGATCCTGAAACAACAACGAAAGAAGACTTCGATAACTTGAGAAAAATAAATTAAAGAAAGCAACATAGAAGTTACCGATGAATTCACGACGAGCCAAACGAAGTCGAAAATGAAACAACAACTAAAGACATCAACACTCTAAAATATTGTCATTTGCACCTATTTGATGTATTGCGAATTTGTACGTTGCACATTTCTTGTAAGTTACACCCAGGAAGAGAGTGACATAAGATGGGATAAGAAAATTATTATATTAAAAAAATAATCTCAAATAGAAAATAAAATTAATAATGAAAACAGATAAAAAATTGTTGTAAATATCGATTCGAAATTTACGATTAGAACACGTGACCACCAGAGTTGCGAGAGCACCGCGCACCGTGCGGTGCGCTATCACGTGACCACGACGCGACCTGTTGTGTTTTCCTCGCGACCTAAAATCCACCACTAAAGTCAGTCTTGCTCACGGTGTCATCGGAGTAGTATCTAACCTACAGGTAGTCTGATAGGTTAGATCAAGACTCAATAGAACTAGTCAGTGAAAGAGTGGGGTCTGGCGAAATCGTGAACCAGGACACGCTTGTAGCTAACAAATACCCCAGAACAGTCTAATAGTAAAGCTTAATCTCTTCCTCCATGAAAGAATTGAATTTTATTTAACCCCTGTTGTTAACCCCTGATGTTTGCAGTAACTTATATTACGTGCTCTAATTGACGATTATTGACACAAACCCTTTTTGTGATGAATTTCGCAGTGCTTAAAGTTATACTAATAAAGCCATGAATATTTTTGACCACACCGAATTTCCTCAATTGAACTAGTGTTACGGTCTTATTCGTTCGCTGCTTTCCTGCCGGCGAAATTCCTTAATCAGCGTGATTTCTCTGCTTGTCGTTGCAATTATCTGTTTCACGTCATTGTTCCCTTTTTCCTTCCGTGATGACGAGTTTGGAGGCTAGGGGGCAAGTTATGTGGGATTCTTGATGTGAACGTGCTATGCGAGGAAGGCCATAGTTCGTTTTGCGTTTTTGAAGTTATTCAGGCAAAGGGCCAATAACTGATGCTGTTTCTGGTGGTCATATGACCCTTTGTTTATGTGCGTGCATTAAGTGCGTGCTGCAAGTATTTTGTGCAACATCAAGTGCGTTTGAGTTTCCAAGTGCGTTAAGTGCTTCAAGGGTGTTACGTGCTTTATGTGTATTTCCTTGAGGTGCTATCCGAGTAGATGCAAGTGCCAATCGTTTGGTTTTAATCATGTATTGCTGATTTGGTTTGAATCTGTCTATTGTTGGTTTGAAATGCTCTCTTCATCCGTAATACTTTCTCACCATCGTTGTTTTTCTTATTGTGATTATTTTATTTCCAGCTGTTATTTTCAAACACTTGTCAAAAAGTAGTATACAGATTTGATTGAATAGATCAGTGTTGTCCAACTACAGGCCCGCGAAACGAATTTTTAAGACCCGCTAACTTTCTCTGTATTGATTTAATGTGTTTATGTCACAGTAGGCAAGCATCCTCTAACTAAAATGTAGAATATCCATGGCATGAGACCAGACTGTAAAGAGCTTCTTGAAATTAGTGAGGAAAGACAGATATCCGAAACTGAAAGATTTCGCTAATAAAATGAACTCTATATTTGGAAATGCATACGCATGTGACGATACGTACATGATCTACGATAAAGCAAGCCAAATCTAAAGGCAGTTGAATGGGACACGAAGGAAAGGACGATAGTCTCACACACTTCCTACCACTCTAACACTGGTATTGAAAAAAGGAACGATAGTGTCAAGGAAGCCTCGACCACAGGCATCCCACTAATCCCACTAATTGCTATTGTGTAGTAATTTTATTGTTGCACTCACTTATCTTCTTTTTTTAGATTGAATGAAACACATGTCAAAAAACAACAGGATTGGTTGACTACATTAGTGTGTCCCAAACACAGCACCGCGGCTAGAATTTAAGGATCTCGTGTTTTCTCTGTACTGATCTATTGTTGTGTGTATGGTACAGTTGGTAATTGTATTTAGAAAAAGCTCGCATCTGCGAACTTCCACATCGTAGAGTTTGGGAAGTTCTATGTTACTAACTGCCGGTTCTTCGCCTTTTCAATCTTGCTCTGCCTTCACCCTTATCTCATATTTTGGTCTCTTCGTTTCTCGCATCTTGCTCTCTCCTATTTGTGTGTTCGCCTCAGTCCCCAGTACGAGCATTTTCGTGTTTGAGCAACACGTTTTCAGCAGTTACGTAATCGTCTAACCACAGCTTTTCACGCACCCGCCGTCTCTAAGGGGAGGTTGACGTTACAGTTCAAGCCGAGGTTGTGAGTTGAGCCTCGTGCACCTGCGGTTGAGTCCCTGGTTGTTGAAACGAAATCGCTGAATTAAGTCTAAAGCAGCAATGTGCAACCCGCGGCCCAGTTGGGGTTTTCACTAGTAAAAGTATCCTACATACTGATAACGTGTCCTTGTTTTGATAATTTGAACTTGATATTTTTGATGCAGGTGGTCCTCAATGCCACTTTATCACGTCTGTTATCATTGCAGTTTTAGTTTAAGTTAATCAGAGTAAGCCATTCAATGTGCGGCCCTGGTCAAGATAATGACATACTTTTTGGCTCAGTGGGCCATTTGTGTTGGACAGAGCTGGTCTAAAGCTTTGGCTGACCTCATATCGACTTGCGTTTATGTGTAGCTCGATTGTTATTCTTTGATAGTACTAGTTGTGTTGGCATAATCGCAGTGTACACGCTTCTCTCATACTCGCTTTTATCATCATTTATTGTTATGTGCTCTTATTCTGTCAGGGCTTTCGTGTCTGCTACGTGCTGGCAGTTTAACGTTTTTTTGTACTTCCTTGGTGTACCGGTGGTCCAACAGTGTACTTGCGTTGCGACGTTGCTGTCCACGGTTGCGAAGTACTCTTAGAAACAAACAAGGTATTTCTTGTGCTTTACCACAAAGAGGGTACATAGTCACAAGTATGCTACTTTTCAGCACCTGTGTTGTTAAACCCAGGGGTTCTCAATTGTACACACAATTTTGTGAAAACTTGTTGAAGATAATTTATATGACGTTACAGAAAATTTAATTTTGCTTTGCAGTTTTCGCCAAGTGATATGATCCTCAACGAAACGCGCGCTGTCAAGCCTATTTAAAACTAGTGCACTTTTCTTGAGCTGATCTGATTTTAACCAGCCTTTGTTTCTTGCGTTTCTGTTCACTTCGTTATTAGAAGATACTTGTTTTGAAAAAGGTTGCCACAGTCATTTTTCCGAACGTTCGTTATATGTTTGTATTGAAAGTACACACGTGGATAATATACTTTCAACCCACAAACTAATCGAAGTGGTCATTTTAAGGTTTGATTTGTCCTGTACATCTGACCACAGTATACGCAAAGCTTCTAATGGCTATACTGAGCTAATGTCGTCTTTTTTTACTATAATAACGCTTTAAAGTATCTCGTCTTGGGCAGCTTGTGTATCCTACACTCTTCTCAGGCGTTATTTGTTTACTGGAAAGTTTTGCTTGGGCTGAGAAGTTTTAAAGGCACTGTCATTAAAAACGAAAAAAGTTTAAACTCACCGCAACCACCTCTTTTTACTTACAATTAAGTTCATATTGTAAGACATAAAATTTTTATCGCAACTGCACGCTTTCGCGGCAGTGAAAACGTGAAAAAATTAAAAAAGCGCTGATTTTGTTGGAGGAACTTAACGTAATCTATGTATGCTAATCTCGTTCAAACGCTGAAGATGACATTTTTCATTTCTTTCGACACACGCCTTCACGTTTGTTATGCAGTAGACCCGATAAACCTGCTTTCACCCAAGCTGATTTCGAATGCATTAAGGGAGAGGTTCGGCACACCTAGACCAGCAGCAAAACGAACTTGGTGGTAAAAATGGTAACAACTATTTCTTTAACAGAAAGAAACGTAGCAACGTGTTTGTTTAGGAGGAAAAGTCTTTCTAAGATGATCATATAGTTCGTTTCTTATAGCACCAAGTGTTGATCACATCCATGCCTTTTTAAATGCTATTCTGACTGAACGTTGTTCCCAAGAACGATGGAAGATACACAACTAATTTACTGGCGTAATTAAGTAAAGCTACGAGGTAACAGATGTTGCCTTAAAAGAACAGTCGATGACATCAAAAAAAAAAGGTTTTGTTGATGCACAGTTAGTTATGTACACATTAAACTGAAAAAGTCCGCTTTCAAAGCGGAGACTGGATTCTGGAGATTTAAAAGTTTTTTGAAATATAAACATTCCGATCCTAATACTATTCAATTTAATACACAGATGGCCTTAGTAAGCGACTTCTGCTGCAGNGCTACTCAACGTGAATCAAATGCTTGTGAGTTATAATGAAAGGCAGAAGGCNCTCGGCGTTTCAAAANCTGCTGATGTGGGATGAAACGAACGTAGCACAAGTGCATTCCGTAAACAAATCAGTTCAAACAATCTCTGTGGAATGTTTTGTACTTTGGGAATTAACGTGTCACAATTTTTTTGTTAAAGATTTTGAATCTGCCTCACAGCTTGTAAGACAACAGCACCACTCAAAATTTCATAAACCCAGCACGTTTTGTGTAAACTTCATATAAGGGTTGCATTTCGCATAAGTTTTGCAGTGTTTGAAGAAATACACTTGTTCATTAAAACTGTCACCTCCATAAATCCAATATTGTTGTGCTGACGAACTATAACTCCAATTTTAATGCAAAGAAAATCTCCGCAGTAAAATGGCAAAAAAATAGAAAAATTCATGTGGAATTTAGTTACACAACAATGTTCTTGTAAGCCATCTGCACACTGATCAGAAAGTACTTAGCAACAATCCTGCTTACCTATCACCCAAACAAATTTTTATCCAACATATTTACTGCACCTCTATTGACATATATCAGTATCTCGTCTGAACGCATCAAAACAACCTTAGTATAAAAAGCACTGACCAGCCCAACACGGCAGGTCCAACCAGTCCCGTCGCCACGGTGGGACTTTTGGTGACTTATTACCCTCAAACTGAAATTATGAAACACTATAAATTGGTGGAGTTTTTACAAATTTCAGAATGCTATGCCCCCCTGAACAAACACAAAGCCCCCTTATTGAAAACATTCTGGCGACGGTTCCGAGTCCAACAAAGAATGATAAAAATTAAAATAAACTCTGCCACCATCTACCGGTTGCTTGCCTGAACCCTTTAAAACAATCTTGGTACAAAAGCCACTGACCAGTTCAACGCAGCAAGTCCAACGCAAAACAATAAATTTTCACAAAATAGACCTTTGCTGTCGTTTACCGGTAGCTTCCCTGAACGCATTGAAACAACTTGGCTGACTTTGACATTACAATGGTTGGTTGCACAATCCTGATTACAAAATTATGAAACCTCATTTGATAACTTTTCTAAGTGCATCGCTTGTCTCTTTGTTAAAGTGATCATTGTAAAGAAAAAAACTGACCACTGCTTTCCAAAAAGCTTTCTGATGTCTCAAATAATTAGTTGAACGATTTTGAAAACTGAAAAAAGGTTGCAAAACCTGTTATAACAGCCTCTGGCACGTATGTAAGGAAAAGCACATAGCTGCGTCTATTATCAGTTACGTAAACACAAGCTCGAAAGCACGCTAAATATTCACTGTGCGCTAAGCATTCAAAAACAATGGTAATAAAAATGTGCATACTGAACTATTTGGCCTCCACAGCTCAGATGTTTGGTCCATTTTGGTTACCACAAAACTTGTTGTTTCGAATGGCAGAATTTGGGCTATTCACGTAAGGGCCGAAAACGTCACCAAACGTCAAGTAGACCGAGCTGTAGTTTTATCGCGCGTCATGCGAGACAGACAGCGTTTGTCAAGTGTCAGCGAGATTACACAAATCGCTGAAAACCAGTCAGAAAACTTGGCTGACCTGCGCTGGGGAACCACGAGAGCGGTAGATGCTAGGATGTGCGGTACTATCCGTCAAATCTTGTCAATTAACGGCATTGGGGCAAAATAAAAAAAGACTTTGAGGCAGCATTGGGGTAAAATAAAAGCTTTGAACGTAGAGATGTTGAGCACATTAACATTGGTCACCTGATGAAGCACAGCGTGTAGCGGTCAAACAAAGGCGAATCGATTAGTCGCTGGTCGCTGTTACACCATGAAATGGCATCCATTATTAAAGTTACTGTAGTGTGACATCTGAAAGATTTCAGTTCCGCAGGGAGTAGTTTTCCTGCGCTCTATAACTCTTTTTAACTATTTCGTGCTGAAGATTTTTCAGCAGTGTTCCCAACCTTGCGGTTTTCCAGCGAATTTGGGCTTGTTTGTTTTGTGGAGTTTCGGGTTTTTTTGAAAAACCTTTTTTTTGTGTTTTTTTGTGGAGTTTCGGGTTTTTTTGAGTTTCGGGACTTGCGGGTTGCTTGTTTTAATTGAAATTTGCTTGTTTTTTGCAGATTTCTGTTTTGCGGATTGCTTTTTTTCAAATTTTATGGCACTTTTTCTGTTTCAATTTACTACTGAAGGCATTTTGGGCGTGTTTTTGTGAAAATATGCTGATTTTGGGCTTGTTTGTTCGGATTTGTCAACCTACTTTTTTATTTAATTATCTTGTTGATTTTTTGTTTTCTTGAGTTTTCCTGCCAACGCATGTTGGGCTTGTTTTTCTGTTAAATTACCTATTTTGGGCTTGCTTTTCAAATTTGCTTGTTTGTTTCTGCAAAATAACCTGGCATTACTGTTTTTCAGAGAACAACTTACTGGCAAGCTCTTGGCGACTACATGTCTCAACCTCAAAACCTGTGAAACTTTACAACCTAATCCTCCCAACGTTGAAATGAGGGGACATTCAGGTTTATCACCAAATTACCAACTGAAAAGTACAATTCTGAGAGGTGTGAAGTTAACTGGGTGAAAGAGTTTTTTTAGTTGGATATACCCAATTGGAAAAGTCAATTATAAGTCAAACAAGCCATTTCTCGCGTATTGAGAACAATCTCATCGATTTGATGTGACATAAAAATACAAAATGTGCATGAAAAACAGAAAATGAATACAAGAAAAGTTGGAATATGCCCATGCTACAAATAAACTTTTAAGCGAATTTAGAGAATAACGAATTAAAATCGTGTTCCCACATGGGAACGTCGGGCAGTAACGGGCTAATCCAATGTTCTGCTTCGAGTCAAAAGCATAACATTTTATACTCAGCGTACAAAACAAGTAAAAAGATTGCTGCACATGTGCAGTGCAAAAGGTTTTAATGCACCGACGGTATTGAAGACGCCATAATAAAAAAATTGCGTACGGAAAATTCATGTCATTACAACGAGCACCAAAATCAGAGAAAAGTTTTTAATAGTTTATTTTTTCATTTGCAAATATCTTTTACCAATAGCCGTGGAGTTAAACACAAACATGAGAAAACATGAGCGCCAAAAAATGCCGTAACATTTCCGCATCCGCGTGAATGGTTTTTTGCGGCTGCACGGTCGTCATGCTCCATGCGTCAATATACGTAACGTCACTTAAAACATGGCGTATGATACGATCGAAACGATAAAGCAACCATTCGCCTGGAAGCTGCGAATTAATATATTTATTTCTCACAGTGTCTTTCACCAAGATCTTTACGTTCGGTAACCTCTGTCGCAAAGCTTCAATTGCGCGTTTGATGTGAAAGATACGATGAACAAACACATTTGGATGTTGGAGGGTAAAATGAGGTCCGATGTTTAAAATGACAATGATGTCGCGGTTGTCGTTAGTGATATTATTCAATGTTTCAACAACTGGAGGATGCGAAGTCTGTGGGCCAGGATTTATAATTGGCAATCCATGAGCTTTGTAATAAAAGACCAAATTTCTGCTACGATCCTCCGCTTTTCGAGGATTAGACCTAAATCGTGGGTTTCCTGACAGTTTGTCGGTGATATTGAAAAAGGAAGTCAGTTCTAAATGCAACTGTCGAGTTGTGGAATCGCCAATGAAATAAATTGTTTTGTTATGAAGACAATGCTCAGCAGCATCCAATGTTTTTATCCTATTGTTGCATAAAAATGAATGCCAGACTTCGCCACAGAAGTACCCATTCGCCGAATC
>JGI24158J21664_10006394_pt1 | contig 15532 bp, 13 predicted proteins | sample Ectturendosymbi3_FD_21664 | JGI IMG/M metagenome (IMG submission 21664)
GTGCGCGAGAATGAGATTTGACGCGCAAATGGTCTGGTGGTGCTGCGCAGTTGCGCACATTGATGGAAACACCGGTAGGGTTTTTACGGTGTCTGGAAAAAATATGGAGAAAATTTGTTCATTTTCCAGTCTGGAAAGGTCAGGAAAAATTTTTTTTGGATCTGTTGCAATGCAAAAAAATAATTTTCCATGACTTGTTGTTTTGGCATGCATTTTCATTATATTTTATTCAAGATTGATAATTTTACTGTTAAATGTTCTTTTGCCTGTATATGACCTGGGTATGTCATTCGGAAAAGATAAGTGTGGGAAAAGGTCTTGAAAAAGTATGAAAATTTATATTGAAAATTGCGTAGGAAACCTGCACTGGCACTTCTGCTCAAGCCCAGCGTCCGAAATTTTGACACGTAGTACTGACTTCTCTTCGTTTCGCTCCACATAGATCTCTTTATTACGGCCGTGCCTTTGTTGTGTGTCAGTTTGCGGCCGAAACACAGGGTTGCTCTTCGTAGGAAACAGAATTGGAGTGGGAGGACGTGGCAGCAGATCGAAAAAAACATTAATCTAACGCCGTTTTCGAACTGATGCCGTTGAACTTGGCATTACTGGGAGGGCTGGTTCCGTGCAAACATGCTCGTTATTCCCTCTATCTCCCCCAAAATGCTCGTCGAACACTTCCTAGAATTTTTAAGGCGCTGCAGCCTAATGTCTTTTGTGCTTTTTGATGTGCCAAAAGCTCATCAGAATTAAATAGCACCGTTCAAATTTCGAACATTTTTTTGGGATTTTCTCATTTTGTCAGCAACTCAAAAGTAGAACATCGGTTTAATATCATTTCTCGACCAAAGGTCGGTCACGCCCCCCCCTTCCTTCGACCGCACCAGCAACTTCGCCAACTACAAAGACCCGAATTTCGATTTCGGCAAATCGAACCACGCGTCTGGTCGCGTCGCTCCGCGTTCCTCGTTCTCGGTGGCGAACACTCCTGTTCACAACGGTTCGGCCAAGACTGCTCCTGTCACTCGTAACTGGATCGCCAGCAAGTGGGATTACCACAGGTACGGCCATTTCGAACTGAACTGCAAGCATTGTATCGATTTGTTTTCTCTTTTCGTCCATTTCTGCCGATACATGCGTTTAATCCTATGCTGTTTCACGTCCAGGCTGGAACTAGCAGGCTCAACTATCTGAAATTCCTTCAAAGTTGCGATTTGAAAAGCTTTTCGCGTTGCATGTTGCTTTCATTGTGCTAAAAAACTGCAGAGATTTTTGTAGCGAAAAGAAACCATCTTCGTCAAATTCTCTTTTTTCGCAATCACCTTCAATCACACGCGTAGTGCAAGCTGTGCGTCCACAAGTCAGCAACTTGATGAATGCGTTACGGCATACACGTTCCCACACTGACCAATCAGCGTTAACAACCGAATGCGTCACATCTCAGCCATGATTTTCGTTTCCACTGAACTGCAACTACGTCATGCCAGACGGTAGAGGGCGTGCTTGAGAAAAAACTCGCCTCTGGTGCAGGAATGGCAGGGCTGTGCTTGACTTTAGCTACGCCCAAAATTGTTATTACGACTTAACACTCGGCTGGCATTCTCTCTGTGACGTGTCTGTCATAAATTTAGCATTTCTAACCGATATGCTTCCAGGCAGGAAAATCTTAACTGACCACATCGCTGTAGGCTGTGGTGAGATGCAAGCAACGTTTTTGATGTCTGTTTGCGGTAATTCTCATTCGCAACGTTGACCTCAAATAGTTGCTGTACAGTAGATCCCGACGTAGTCTAATTCGTTTTTGTGACAAATTGCGTCGATAACAGTAAGGCGTCACATTGAAATGTTTTTCCTGCTTTCAAATTCATGATTTATATCGCGTATTAAACTCAACTGGCGAAGAAAAACCGCCATACTCTGTAAGCGACGTTTCACCAGGCCCCCCCCGCTTTTGACCCTGACGAAGGTGCCTGCATAGCATAGCTACCGAAACGTCGCTGCCTTCATAGCATTTTGTCTTCGTCAGCTGAGCGTGTTGCAAAACAAAACTTTACATTCTGCTGGCTTCGGGTTCCTGTGCAAAACCTTCACGACTTCAACTTCAGGTCGAAATCGAAGCACGGCTGGCACGAGTCGTCACTGGACAGCATCGACACCGCATCTAGTGAGGGCAGGCTCAGCGGCGAACCGCGCTCGCCGGAGCGTGACCCGGCGTCACCGGCGCGGAACTTCGGGGGAAAGGTGCGCTTCTTCTGATTTATTGTCTTCATGAACATTTACTGAATTAACCGCGCTCCTTTTTCACTTTGATAACAGCGTGTTGGAAGTCTTGTCTGCCCGGTGTATTGGAGCCAGAGCGCTAGTGCCGACAAGCGTGCGTGGGTAAGAACAGCGACTCGAAACTGAATTCCTTCACATTTTTGTTGATCCTGCTTTTGTTTGACAAGGCGGCGTGTTATCGCCAAAGCAACGCTTTTGTATCACGCATTCGCGAGATCGCATTGCCGGGTTTGGAAATAAGGCGTTCAGCTGCTAACGGTAACGTACAGCGACAACGAAGGATTGCGCGGTGCGAAAACGCCAGGGGAAGGAGCTGTTTTGGAAGCTCGACACTTTTGTCGCGCTGTTTCGACTCATTTTGAATGCCAGTAGTACTTGTAACGCCTAGTGTGGTCTGGCTTCCTTCGCAGCATTAACTTGCACGTGTCTGTTGCGGACAGTTAAGCTGAATAACTTCCGCTGAAAACATTCGTTTTGTATTTCGCTGTCCATTTGTTTTTGCTTTTGGCCTTGATTCCATGACCTATTGGTTTGATATTTTGCATCAGTGGTGTGCAACCATGCAGCACCGCCGCGCCAAATGCACATAACCTGATTGGTGCACGGGCCGCATTTGCGCATGTTTCAAGTTAAGCACTGTGGGGTGAGCCACTCGCTGGCAACCCACTGAAGATTGGCAACGCCCATTTTGAAATCTGGACCTTTCCTCTGGCCACGCAACTTCAGCTTCCGGCCCACTTTTGTCCCGCGGGCACATCCTTGTTTTACATCATAACACAAATAACGGCTAAAACGAGAGACGTCGAAGACACATTTCAGATACCTCTGTAAAACCATCATCGTGAGTGAGTCGAAGAGCGAGCGACGACAAATTCTTTGCTTTCGTAACCTGTGACATGATGGGGGGGGGTAGTGACGTAACCAATGATGCTGAAATAGCATCCACGGCCGTGACGTAGAAGCTCTGGATTTGTTTTCCGCAGGTTTCAGACGAAGGCAGCAGTGCCGCCACCAATACCGCTGCAAATGTACACAACACAGCAGTGTCTCTCCAATGGGGAGGGGGAACGCGCACCCCTTTTGGTACGCAAAGGTGCTGCAAGGGCTACACGAATGTTTTAAGTGTCCTCGAAATGAAATTTTTATGCAAAAGTACAATAATTATAAACGCATTTCTAATTATTGTGCTCCAAGATGTACTTGACAGAAAATATTGCCGGAGGGCGCACCACTAAAAAGATTGAGAACCACTGCAATACCGGATGTCGATTTTCTTAACACTGGCTAATACACTTGTCATTTATCAGTGAAGAAGCACTCGAAAATGACGTCATGCTTGCGTTTTCCATTTGTGCCGCAGCACTTGCGGCTTCGTCTTGTTTACGTCATAATAACTGTTTGCTGTCTTCGCACAGATCAAAGTTACTCAACCGCTCGACCCATCTGTGGCCCAAAAAGTCGACCTGCAACCGGACGACATCAACGGCCTGCCTAGGCCGGTGAGCGCCAACAGCAACCACAACAACCACAACCCGACCTTGGCCTTGGATCAGGGTCTGCAAGTGTTCAACATGTCCCAAATGACAAGAGAGGTGAGTTCGGATTGTAAGCCTGTTTCATCGTTTTGTAAAAGAACCGCCGGTACATTGTGATCGGCGCAAGCGAGTGCCGCTTTCGTTAGCCACGTTGAACTAGCGTCTGAAACGGGATCCGAACCCTTACCCTTCGGTTCTGGAATCCCGTCCTGTGCTTTTCTTTCACGAACAAACCGAGATTGCTTGCTTGCAGTTGAGCGACAGCGCAATATCCGAGTTGTCCACAAAGAGCAACCCTGCCGCCGTGCCCAGCCAGCAGCAACAGTCGAGCGATTCGGACACGCTGCGCCGCGACGGCCGACTGACCAAGATCGACGAGGCCCGTGCGACGGCGCCCTCCGACCGCTTTCGCAAGCGCAGCTCGAGCTTCACCGACGCCAGGAGCCAGTCGCCGTTCCAGAACCACCACCATCACCGGAACTTCGGGAAAAGAAAGCCGGCCGCCGGTCGTCAGACCCAGTCCAGGGAGGAGCTGTCCACCTTGCCGACTCCGGCCGACTCGCGCGGCGGCGGCAACTCGCCCGCGTGTCGGGTAGGCGGCCACTCGCCGCAATCCAGCACTCTGCCGCACAGCCACAGCTCGAACGAGTTGCAGCCTCCGATTTTCGACACGAACCTCAACATAAGAATGCAGTACTTGACGCGCAGCTCGGGCCAACTGTCACAACCCGGTGCCGCCACGTGGTCGCAGGCCGCCGGCCACAGACATCACCCACCTGCGGCCAGCGAAAACTCGGCCGAAAGTCCTCCGGTGCTTTTCGCGGGAATCCCCGAAAACGCGACCACTCGAGCCAATTATTATCCGGTAACCGTGCGGTACGAACCGGTTCCGACGCAGATACCCATGGGAACCGAACACGGTTACCATTTATTGCCACCTCAAGCACAGGGATATGCAACATATGCCATGACTGAAAGCGGGCCAGTCGTCTACAGCTACGTTGAGGTCAGTAACTGGAAAGATGAAGTACCTAGCTGCTTTATCAATTGTTTAAATTGCGGAAAATTCAGTCACTAAAGTTTACATTTTTTCATAGCTTTTTTTAGCTCTATTTTTTCCGGCACTTCTGAAATTATGAAAATCATCTTGTCATCTAAAGATTGCCGGACGCGCAAACGCAAACTGTCAGTTGGACATTTCGCCAAATACTTGTTGTATATTCTGCTGAATATATCCTGCGAAGCGATATGAAAAGCGCTAGCTTTTTTTTCTTGTTTAAAAAAAGAGCGTTGCACGATTTTTCGCTCGCAGCCTCACTACTCCGAGCCGGTGATGAGCAGCAGTCAGCGCGACTACCTCAACCAGGCAGTCTACAACGATATCAGCATGGGTTGGGTGCCGTCGTTGTACGAGTACAGCAGCCGGGCGAGCGTGTGCGAGAGCGCCTCCGCCCAGAGCAAGAAAGAGGTGGGCGCGTGCGGGAAGGTTTTCAGCTGTTTGCTTGCATTTGGTAAACTTTGCAGGTCCTGTGTTCCAGAACAAGTTTCGTCTTGAAAAGCTGGTCCTGCTTTTGCTTTCAGCGGTTGTGACATGGCTGGCGGTCTTAGTTTTGCTTTTGACGTCTTTTGCATCACACTGACTTATCTTGCGTCGCAGAGCCTTTTGGTTTTGAATTGCTGACATTGCCAAGTGTTACTTCATTTTTTTTTGAGTGAAGATAGATTAAGAATAATCCGAAACGTCTCAAAACAAAGCATGTATAGTATTTTGAAGGAATTTTAGGTGTGAAATCCCAATTTTATGCTCCAGGGTTTTAAAAACATTTCGCGCGTTTCGAAACCGCAGCGTTACTTTGCCCTGCTCTCTCTCAGCTGTCTACTGAAAAAGTTTATCAGTTATTACGCGCCTCGCGACACATCAGCCAGTAACATCCGGGGCTTACGCATTGCAGGACATTCGACGCATCCTGCAGGAGCACATCGCGGCCAAGAAGCCGTCGAGTTCGAGTTCGCACAGCAGCGATCGACGGAGGAGCGACGCCATCTCGGAACGAGACTACTCACGAGTTCCGCGTCCGGTGAGAAACCGTCCCGCGCTCCGACAAAACCCACGCGGCGTGCGCAGGCGGTGCTTGTGACGTCACACGTTTCGTTCCCAATCAGCGATCGCTTTTTTATTTCGGTCTTCTGGCTTTTGTAGCTTACTGTCGCCTGTGGCGCAAGCTCGCGAAATCTTGTCTGTTGTTGCTCGCTGTCACCTGGACATTGCTGCGAAGTCGGGACCATCGTGTCGCGAGAATGTTTCAATTGCCGGCCAGATGTTTGGAACAACGGCGCAAATGCCTGCCTGGCTTCTCCGCAACCAGGCCCGCGTTCAGGTTTTAAGTTTTTTTAGGGGGGTAATATTTTTGTTTTCATTATATATTCAAAACAACTTCTTCTGGGCACAAGAAAATTTAAGGGGCACTGCACCCGAATTCCCCCTCTTGGCTACGGGCCTGTGGCCACAACCTTCGTGCTACGCCGAACACAAGTGGACCCAACAAACCAGACGCCCGAACTGTTGATGTCTTGTCGATTTAACGTCTTCGCAACTTTGCGCGTTTGCTTCTTGGCCTGAACGATCAAAATCCTGTTTGCGGCGGCTTTCCTCTGTGTCGTCGCTTTGACAATTCAAATTGAATGACAACTTCGTTCGCGAAATCCTCTTTCTGGCTTCCCGACCTTGTACGTGGTGCAGTTCGTACTGATTGTCAACAAGCATGAGCTGTCAACACCGTTGCAGGTTACGTGCTGGTAAATTTCTGTGGATGCCGTTTCAATCATCCAAGCCAACTATTTTCAGGGCGAAGGGACCTGGGCCGAATACCAGAAGCAATTGCTCGCAAGTAGCCAAAGAAGAAGAGGGCATTCGTAAGTGCAAACGAAGTTTCAGCTGATCGTGCAACATTCTTTTATCAGTGCTGTGAATGAAGACAGACCAGACATGTTTACTGTCCGAGTGGCTGTTGTTTTCCTCATTTTGCGAAAACTTTCAATTAGGTTTATCGCCGAATTTTTTCAGCGTTCTCGCACATACATGTTATTTCATGAACAGTTCTGTAAAAACGAGGCATTTTCCGTAGAAATTTCGGCGATCTCTGAATGTCCCCGTCTGTTTTCACCCAAACTGTTGACACAGCGGCAAATGCTCGGTGACTGTAGACATAAATTTTGTGGCCACATCTTGGTGTTCGGTGCCGAACCACTGACGTCTTGTCTGAGCTTATCTTTTCGCCGTCACGCTGATCTCAGTGCCACCAACGTGATGTCAGTGTCACCAACATGATGTGGCACCAGTATCACCAGCGTGATACCATTGTCATCAGCGTGATGTCGATGTCACCAACGTGATGTCAGTGCCACCAACGTGATGTCAGTGCCACCAACGTGAAGTCAGTGCCACCAACGTGATGCCAGTGTCACCAACATGATGGCAGTGTCATCAGTGTGGCACCAGTATCACCAGCGTGACACCATTGTCATCAGCGTGATGTCGATGTCACCAACGTGATGTCAGTGTCACCAACGTAGTGTTCGTTGCAGCAGCAGCAGTCAGCCGCCAGCAACCCAGCCTGCACCTGCCGCTGATACTGGCCGAACGACCATTTTCCAGCACAAGCCGGCGCCCGCTCCGACCGCCCAGGACCTTTCGCACTCGACAAAAGCACAACGTCCAGCGAAGCACCAGCGGCAGAAGTCAGGTGGGGGGACGCATGGCGGTTGCGACCGCGCTTCTTCATTGTGCTTTTGGCGTCTCCCACGGACGTCTGTTGTCAGTGTTGTTTGCAAATTGCCGTTTTGTCTGTTGACGCTGATCGACAGACGTTGCTTGTTTTCGATCAAAACCAAAAATGTGACCGCGTTTTTTCGAAAAGTTCATATCGTTGCTCTGCAACATGTTTTTGCGAGTATCACACGTGCATGCGAAAATTTTCCACGTTTACATATTATTCTGTGTTTGCTTAACGTTTTAATCTGAAAGTGAATGCTCAGTTAGTGACGTTCAATGTTTATGTCCGTACCTGGAAGAACACTGGCTTGCTTGCGTGAAAGATACGAATCTGTGGTGGTGCGAAAACGAAGCTAGGAACCTTTCACGTTATTTAACTGAAAACGTGACTGAATCTAATCAAGTCAAAAGAACTAATACGTCGCCCATGTCTGCATGTTACTGAACCAAACGTACGCCATGTTTCCTGGTAATGCGCTTATTCATTTTAATCGTGTTTGTTTTGCAGTCTTTTTCGTCGGTATTGCAATCATACCGCACTAACATCTTCATCCTACTAACACTTTTCAATTAAGCGCTTGACTTCTGTTGCTCTTATGATCAATTGGCGTTCATTGAAATCGTTGAGCAAGGGCAGCTAGCTCGCGTCCGAACGTAAACTCGGTAAAAAACTGAATAACAACTAACCGGAGATCTGTTTTGGAATCGATGTGCAAGAAAGCAAGGCGTTGCGATTGTCATACTTGTTACTGCACGAGCAAAACATAACGCTGTCCCTGCGCCCGCCGTCACGCTCGGATCATTCATCGTCACTGTTGGCATGTTCGAAGCGCCGCGAGCGCTCAACCGCGACAACTAATTCTCAACCTTGCGCATCTTGCCGAGACTAACCTCGCGCGCTCCTCTAACCTTCATCCTGCCTTGATCGCAGTAACCGCTCTGCCGCATGGTGTCGCTGCGCCGTCTGCCGCTAACATCGAAGTCTTGAAGCAGCGCCTGCTCATACGTCACTACACGCATCACGACCGCGCTGACCCGCTGGATCACGTGGTCGAAGCGCGTCATCGCGCGCGAGCCCAACTCTCAGGGGTCGGACCCGAGCAGCAAGTTTATCATTCTTATTCGGCAGTGCCCGCGGACCCATCCGCGTCAAGTCGCCGGCCCTCGGCCCAGCGGTGGTTCTCAGATGAATCGGCCAAGGGGAGCATGTCGCCGAAAGGACCAGCGGATCACACAGACCCGAGGTAGGTTATTATCGTCTTAAGCAATATTTTTATCCTCGTGCTGCTTGCCTCGAGGCTGCAGTACTCGCTGTTGGCGATTGACTTAGAAACTACATGTGATGTTTTTCTGCAGCGCATTGGCAGCTGACTAAATTGCTCATTTGCGGCTTCCGTAAACAGGTTGTTTTCTAACAGGCAAGGTTGACTTCAAAAATTTTTTGACTACGAGATGAAATTTATGCAGAAAATGCAACGATACGTCTTTGCTGTATATTTTCCGATACTACCTTGTTCGTGTGGCGCGTTCCGGACAGCACGGATCCCGTTGCTCAGCGCTTGCGTTCTTGCTCTGTCTTTCCTGCAAGTTTGCCTCTTGAGCATCGGCACAAGTGACGCGGGCTTTTCCCCGTGAGCCTGGCGCTTGTTGCGAAGATGCAAACCGTCACGTGATTTCGCTTTGTTCGCGACACGGCCGGCTAACATTGCGTTTGCGGCATTAACCAGCTCTGCAGTCGTTGCATAACACGAAAAACGCTTTCTACAAGCGTTGCCTGGTTCTTTGTCTTTCGCTGCCGCTTGAAAGGATCGCCACGATGGGCAACTGCTTCTATGTGATCGTCTCTACAGCAGTAATTTAAAGCGTTAAAATGTTCTGGTTTGTGCTTGAAATTGATTTAACCGCTGTTGTGCGGCTTTTTTTTAACAAGGATCGTTTGGTGCAATTCTGCCTATGTCGTCATTCACTGAAGACGTTGGGCTTCTTGACGAATATCTAATCAATCTGCCTTGGTGACTGTGATTGCAATCTCACTGGTGAATGCTACTTTGTGCTGTCTGCTATGGAATAACAAAGCCGGTTGCAGATATAATTCACGGCCGGTTGAGGAAGTTAAAAACGTTGATCAATATGGACTGACCACTCTTGTCCACTTCTAACAGTAAATGTTGCTGGTTTATTAGTTTCACTAAAGCCGCGATGATGCGATCCTTGCCGAACGTATTTTAGCCGCTTTCTTCAGCATCAAATGCACAACATGTGGTTTTTGACCACTGAGTGTTGCACCTAATGATAGAAAGCGTTTGGCGAAATGTAAACAAGTTCGCGTTTGTTATTCGTCTGTTAACAATCAGTCATCAGCGAGCGGTGCTTGAGCACAGCCGGCCCAGAAGTGCATGCTTCACGAATTTCCTCCGTTACGCTGTCTTGACACTCTTCTTCTGTGCTTTCTCGCAAATACCCGGCTTCCACGTCGACTTGCCGGAAACTTTCCTAACACACCCTTATGCATGCGTGCTTTTGCACAAGTCGCGTGAGCCTGTGGGCGAACCTTCGACCGCTTAACTAGTTTCGTCGATTCCACTCTTTCCGGGCTGTTTGCAACCGGCAAGAACTAACTNTGTCTTTGAGCATGATTGCCTTTGCCACTCCATGCATTTTTCAGTGGTGCGCGACTCTGGCTCGCGTTGTTCAAAATATGACACCGTCTTATGATAACCCCCAGCTGCTTCGGGATGAAGTTTGCATTTTGTTGGTGACCTGGCATCACCCACCGTACGTCACGATTGCAGACCATTTGCGTGCAGATCGTCATCCGGTAATCTTCAATCTAAAGCGTTCAAGAGGCCGCGCACCCCTCAAAGTAAGGGGAGGGAGTTGCATACGTCACGCGACGCTACTGAAGGAGGCACGGTTGTTATCCAGACCCTAAACAAGAGCCCAGAAGGCCACGAGGTCAGCGTTTTCACCGTGGCCAAAAGTGCACCGAGCACCCCCCAGCCTCAGCACCACGATCAGTTCTTTGGCGGCCCGTCCTCCTCCGACGTGGACGAAGACGACATGTCACGCTCTGGCACCCTCAAAGCATCGACGCGTCGCCAGAGCGCCGACGATCTCCTGCGCAGCTGTCGCGAAACCGACGGCGAACGCGAAGCGCCCACTTTCATCGTCCACACGCCAAGCTTCAAAAGTCGCTCCAAACCGGCGTCGGCGTCGCCCAAACCGACTGAATTCAGTTTCTCGAGCAGCGATCCGCAACCCGCCATCGCTGCGAGCGGTGACGAGAACCGCAGCGACAATCGCGGTCGCGCCGGCGGCCGGACGGCGTCTCGCGGTCAAGGGCCCGACTCCGAGTTTCCCAAACCCCCACCGCGCCTGAAACGCGCTGCAAGTCGCTCCCGGCAAAAGGCGGTGGAGGAGAGCGGCAAGCGAACACTGCCCAGAGCTGCGGACTCGTCGAAAAAGGGCGCGTCCGCGCAGGAGTTTAAAAATCGTCGAAAGGACGATCGTTCTTCTACCCCCCTGAAAACGGACAAAGACATGAATGGAAACGACGTTTTCCGCCTCAAACCGCCACCATCGCGACGTAGCGACTTAGGGGCGGCGCAGTCCCGTCGATCGCCGCTCAACACCCCGCAGCCACCCCCCTCTCAACCGGTGATCATCCATTCCGGAACTTTACCGCGCGCGTCCAAGTCTCGTCGGAAAGCGGACAGGTCCGGCGCGATCACCCCTACGGCGACACCGCCGTCGTCGTCAATGTTGCACTTCGGCGCCGACCTCGCAGATCGCGCGAGCGATCGCAAGTCTCGAAGGTAGTATGAGGTGACGTGCATGCAGCTATCGCTCTTTGACCACCGGTCCGCTCGTCAGTCTTCGGCCACATTATTGTGTCGCTCCCTTGCCGATGGTGATGGTGATGATGTTGTTGTGGCGTGTCTCCGGAGCCTCTGACTAATTTTGTTGCTCACGTGAGCTCACGTAACTGTTGTATTCCACAAGCCTTTGAATGGGTATGGAGAGCAACATCAAGCGAGATTGAATGTTCGTGCGACAAGGTCTTCGAAAAATTTGATCTTTTTGGGAACCTGTTGCTCAGCGCATTGCTTGTATGTTAACAACTCAAGCCAGTTTTATCCAATTAGGGCAATGGACTGTGTAGAGTAACATAAGATTCTTACTGTTGCTCGCCTGCATTGAATTTTAACTTACTAGGTAATATTTATTGGCAAAACTTATTTGGCGAGGAAACCTTTGATGAAATCCATAAATTTTAAGCTTTTCAAGGCTGATAATTTGTACCTCTAACGCAGGTTTAAGCAAAGTGTAGAAAGCAGTTGTTGAAACCTATGGAGTTTTCTACAGTCTAGGAAACGTGCGCTCCGATTGATGGTGGTTATCTAACATCACGCGTTGAGTAAAAAGTAATCCATCGTGCCCACGCAATAAAGACAGTGAGCTCAAACTGCAAACAAGGTTGATGTCACTTGATGTAGACAAGTAGTTAAGAAAAACACTAGGCTCGACACGCGGTGTCCGTTTCTATCTCAGCAACGCGCCAGGATTTTCTTTCTGCCGGTTAGCTCATGGTAAGATCGTCGTGTTAGTTTTTATTCGTGACAAAGTGTTTTACGAAACGTTGTAAGCCCTGTGGTTATGACAGCGTTGCAACAGAAATCGTCATTTCATCCGGATACCAGGTGAAGTCGCGCGCTGCGAGGGTAACTTTGTGCATCTGTACACCTGACAGACCGTACGTGGGTCACGCCTTGCGCTTCGAGCAAAGCGACCCATCCTCGGCCCCCGCCACCCCAACCGGAAGTCCCCTGACCCGAAGACGTCACACCACTCATCGCCAGCACGCGTTTCTTCCGGTGCCGTACACGCCGAAACTGTCCGCTCACCACAGGTAGCCCGCCAACGGATGCTACGCCGCAAGCGATTGCTCGGCTTTCGCCAAACTGGTTTCAGCGTCGCGTCTTCGCGATCTACGGAGGACGCGCTCGTCCATGTGGCGAAAAGAACCGTCAGTATTACAACTGGGAACAACCAAGGGGGGGGCTAGTGTGGCTTGCGAGATGGTTTCGGAAAAGCAGGCAAAGCTTGCAGTGAAAGTTTCATTAAAAAGTCGGAACTCGTCGCCCCGTAAATAAAATGCTGCAAAAATTAGCGGGGGGCTCCCGCGAGTTTGTCTCCCCTGGTTGTGATGCTGCGAAGGTTCGCGTCAATGCAGCGCATGGAGATTTTCGAGCAAACGTCCTGCGTGGTTTCTCTCTGAGCTGACAAGCGCGCTACTAACGTTACCACGCACACTAAGCACTCGCGAATGTGCATCCATAATGCTGAGGTTTGTCTCGATCAAGTGACACCTTTGTGCTGGTTGACGATTTGACTGCATACTAACAGTAACAACAGCTGATTTCATTGGTAACAGTAGACATTATTGACTGAATTAACAATCTGCATCGAACCCTGACACAGCGCATTGTGATGAGACTGCAATGGGCAGTTGGTCTTGTTGCAATGGCTGCGCAAATTTTACAGCGTAGAAATTTCTTGTCTTTTTTCAACGTCGTTAACATACTGGAAAACCAACACTATGATTATGAAGTGATGTCGTGTGACCGTTTACCTGCTGCAGTATAACATGCTTGCGCTTTCGAGTTGGATTAGTCGCTAAAACACAGCCCTTTCAAAGCGGAATCACTGTTGTTCGTGTCGGTCTGTCGCATGCGTTGGCCGAAGACACCGCATAGAAATACGCAACAAAATTTTGAATCTTGCAGTTTTTTAGCAACTTATGCCTCTTCAAAGATCCTGGCCCCTTTTTGAGAGCACTTTGCGATCTTCAGAAATCACCAAGTGGAACATGACAGGTGCTCTTGATTTGCGCTCACCTCACTTTACTTCTCGTGGCAAGCAACGTCACACGGGTGTTGCATTTTCGTTTGAAGTCCACTTTCTCTTACAGTGTGTCAAGTATTTCCGGGCTGCAAAATAAGGTCAACTTTCCACACGATCAAAAGGCTCATCGCAGTATGCGAGGCCTGATGCCAATTTCAAACTTCTGCCCAGTTGTGCTGCATTTTCCAGCCAAGCTGCGCCCCACCACTCACCAAGCCCTGCGAACCGTGCGGCGTGGTTTGCAGAGCGATGGCAGCGCAGTGCGCGACGAAAACGCGAGCACGGTCTCGCGCGAGTCGCCGTTCTTTTTCTGGCGGATCTGCGAAACGGTGCGTCTTGGTCGCATCATCTGCGAAGAACTCTTTTTCAAATTAGTCATCCGGGTTGTAGTTGTGTGTAGCGTGAACTTCGCGCAGGTTTTGATTGCGAAGAAAACACGTCAGGTCTTGTTCGAAGTGAAACATGAGAAACATACGAAAAATTGTTTTAGCAAATGCGTAACTGCGAACAAATGCCCAATCGTGTTTGCAGTTTTCCTGGTCACCTGAAGTTGTAAGACTCAAGAAATTTATTTTCCTCGTATTTTAAGCCAGGCCTCTACCTGCAAGTGGTGGCTGCAGAACTAAACGTTTTTCTGAGCAGTGTTGCTCAATGCAGACTGTGTTGGGCAGAGGTGATTGTCATTTTGAAATGAAGTTTTGTGCGAAAGAATCGCAAACTAACTCTGTTTAAATTGATTGTCGCTCAGCGCTCTTCACGAAGCACCTCGAGAGGTTTGTTTTTCCTTCTTTCCGGTGTGTTGTTGTGTGTCGTTGTTGCACAACTTTCGTGACACATCAGCTGCAAGCGAACGTCACAAACACTTGGAAAACGCTTCGTAACCGCGTCGTTATCTTCATGTAAGATTACTTTGTTTCCCTGCAATGTCACGCAAGGCTTCCGTTTACTCCCAATTGCAACTGACGCCGTATTATGTTTTGCAACGTAATCATTCGCATGAAGGAGGCGGTCTCGATTGAGGGAAGGTATGAAATGATGTTTCTCATAGCGCTTTCATCGTTTGCTTGTTTGCACATGCCAATAACCCGAGGCTCAAAAGTGACATTAGCCTGCGGCCAAGATAATGAGTGCCAGTGAAAACAAAAGACAGGCGATGGACTGTTAACACCCGTAACAACAGGCGCGCAATTCTTGCTAAGGAATATATGAGATAAACAAGGATCAAGCTTACTGCAATACACGCTTTTGTCGAATTTCAAAAAATGATTGCGTAACACGTATCGTGACAAGGCCGGTTTAGAACAAATGCTGGTTCCTTCCTTAACAAATACCCGCGGTAAACTTTCTACCTGTTGGAACGGTGTAGATTATCGGCCACTGAACACTTCCCACAAGAGGAGCGCTTAAGTTTCAGGTTGAAAGTTTAGGGTTAGACTTTACCCCTGAACTAAGCGTTTCTACGATTATCACTTTTTATCTTCGCAAAACTTAACAAGAGTGCAGCAGCTGAAATGCACGATTCGATGTTTAACGGTCGGATAAATAGAGCAACGCGCATGTTTTATTCGTTCGCACAGTGTGAGAAGGGTACACTGAAACCAAGAACACATGAGATTACTTCAGCTTCCGTCTAGTCGTCATGCCCTTTATCTTCTTTGGGCCTGTTAAACAACATCGGTCTCTTGTCTGTACGCGGCCCGTGCACTGCGCGGTAGTAGTGTTACCTTTTGCCGTTGATCATGCGATTCTGCGATCTTAAATCTCAGGTTACTTTTTTTCGTCTTCCGATTGCACGGTGTCTTCTGCAATGCAGCTAATCAATGATGTTACGTAAGCAGTCGACGATGGGTCTGCCGCTGTTACCCTGAACTTACATGTTCCGTTGTAACCTTGTCATGGTTTTTGCTGTGCGCTGCTTGTTCTTGATGTTGTGCTCGCATGGCTTGGTACAATTGCACAAGATTTGCGTCAGGAAGTTATTCACTTGTCACGGTTTGTAAATGTGCTCTGCGTTTTCTCTTTTTTTTGTAATTTTCACGGAAAA
>JGI24158J21664_10006395_pt1 | contig 15528 bp, 12 predicted proteins | sample Ectturendosymbi3_FD_21664 | JGI IMG/M metagenome (IMG submission 21664)
ATCCTTTTGGATTAGTTCTGACTGTCTCAGACTTGAGGATATTTCAGCAAGTTTGTTTTCTGTTCAGCAATGAGTTGTTACAGGCAAACTTGCCTGTAACAATAGTAAAAATGGCCCAACAATCAGCATTGGGCACCATTTTCTAACTTATCAGGCGCCATTTTATATCATGTTTGGCACCACTTCATAGCACAAGAAAGTCATAGGAAAAATGTTAAATTTCATTTGATTCGACATTGACTCGAGCTTGCAAACCAATGACTCGACAGTTCTTGTGATTCGACTCTGACTCGACTCGACCAAACATGAGTCGACTTTGACTCGACTCGAAAAAATTTTAGATACCCTGACTCGCTTTTAACTCGAAGGGCTTGTGACTCTGACTCGACAAAAATGACTCGGGCACATCACTGGTTTAATATGTCATATATGCCTTATCCGCTAGACACGAATAGAATAAAATAAAAGTTGTGGACATGTTTAATTCGGTGTGCGCGGATGTAGTGAGGAGCCTTATGGAGTAGGCCTGCTACAGTCATTGGTATGTGTTAGCCGCTATCGACAGGGTTGCCAGATTGGCTATTTCATGGCCAATTTTAAAAATTTTGACCATTGTTTAAGTGGGCTGGCCATGAAAAAACGCATTTGGCGATTAAAAATTTGGCCATTTTTTAGTTTGTTGCTGAAAAACGATATTTTCATTAAATAAATTCATTTGACGGTGATAAAGTGAGAAATCATGGATTTTGTGGACGAACGTCATGCCACTGTTGCAGCCAGTGATGTAGCTAAGGGGGGGGGCGGGAGGTCGGTCCGTCCCTAGCGGCACTTTTATGGGGGCGGCACAATGGGCTATGCTGTAGGCTATAAACCTGCAAAGGCTGTATTGAAATAAAAGTGGTTTTAATATCGGGTCAATGGTCTAATGGTTTATTTTTTCATATGACTCAGCCAACAAGCAGAAGCACTGCTAAAGCCATTGCACTAAGTGAAACCAATTATGAGTGAACATCAGAGCAAATGAAACTGCAATGGCGCAGTAGCTAGTAAACAAAGAGGGGTGCTGTGTCATATAGGATTGGTGAAGGACCATGGCGGTCATATAGTCAACCAACCCTGTTTATTAGTTTTTGAGAAGTGTTGAAAAACAACACTTGGAGATCAAATACCAACAGTTACGAAAACAAACAAACACAGAACATGGTGAAGAAAATGTACAGATAAACAGATGAACACGCATGCCTATATCCATAGATAAGTGGACAAATTTAACTGAAGGAATTTAGTGTCGTTAAGAATATGTTTACACAAAATATGAAAATAGAAAGAAAAAAAATAAAATACAAAACTAATTAATGAGGTACAAAAGAAAAACAAAGCAAAACAAAAAAGTACGGAGTGCATTTTCATGCCGAAAAAAATGGGATGTGCACAGGAAAAAAAAAATACGAACAAGTAAATATGCATAAAATATACAGAATTACAAAATACTAGAATTCACAGGATTGTTCTGGACAGGTACTACTCGCACTTGAAGGACACAGGATTGTTCTGGATAGGTACTACTCGCAGTTGAAGGACACTACTCACAGTTGAAGGACGTTTTTGATTTTGAGTAATTTAAACTATGCCATGTGTGTTTAAGCGGTTGTTATCTTAGCCAAACGACAAACAATCGTGTATCAGGGATGTTGCATCAATAGGCCTTTTTTACGTGAAGCTGCAACACGATTCTAAACAGGCTTGTCTACTCACTTGGTGTCAAATTCTACTGATTCACTACACAGTTGATTTATCGAGTGTTCGGTCGCTGTTGACGTCTGATAGTAGTCCTTATATGACGTTATCGAACATAGTAGGAGTATGGTGGATGACTGTGGTGGATGACAAACGTGTGGCTGTGGTGAGCTTATGCTTTTGTAAGTGCTCTTAAGTTTTGTACCTGCGAGTAAAAGCGCGTTGTTTGATCTAAAAACATTTTTTGTGCCTGCGAGTAAAAGCGCGTTGTTTGATCTAAAAACATTTCTGTGTAAATCCAATAAATGCGCAGTTGGATTTGCGCTCGTCAAAATAGATTTCCGTGTGTGTGGATAAATACAGTATAATCTAGCTCAGTATTCTTCAACAGAGGTTCCATGGAACCCTAGTGTTCCGCAAAACATGTAGTGAAGTTACGTGAGTTTGTAGGGTTCCGTGAGGGTTCCTCGTTTTTATAAGGGAAATTATTTCTTTCTTCCGTATGTTGATGCGTCATTATGAAAATTTTAGATCGCCGTGTTGCTTCCAGATTCCAAGTAGGCCAGTTAGTTGTATAGGAGGTTGAGTGCAGTTAATAGCCGAAAAAGAAACATTGATAGTTGTTGCGTCGCTTGTTATTCATCATTGTGCAATTAAAATTGAAAAGTACCCCTTACTATTCTTATCAAATTCAAGGACATCCGGCTTTGAGTGGACTGCAACGGTGTGATTTTGTTGTGTTGACTTCAAAGTCTATGTTTCATTTTGACATCATGCTTTGGTTCTAAAACATGCTGCTTGCTCTTTCAACCCTTTATTTTTATTATGTACTCCATTCTTTGTTGAGATAAATGAACAATCTAGAAAGTAGCAAATAAACACATGAGTAATGAAATGCTATATTGGTGATTTTCAGTTTGATGATGTGTGACAGTAATTATTACAGATTTCAGTGTTCTTTCTGTTCAAATCTAGTTTCGAGCCTCTGCTTCTTGCCAGTATTTATAACCAGTTACATCTTAGGTCTAGAGTAATCATACACTTGTTGGTGAAGAGGTAATGCAGTGTTTCAGATTGGTTGCATTAACCAAGAAGTGACAACCTTGTTTTGTTTGTAACATGATTATGAAGAATGTTATTGTTGCATCATGGTTATACGATGTCTCCGATGTAAAGTTCACAGTAGAGAAAGAAGGCCCCTTTGAACTTTTGCAGTTTATTCAAAAGTATAACCTTGGGAACTCTGTTCCAAAAATAGTAATAATGCTGCGGATTTTCCTCACAATTGCCGTTAGTGTTGCTATCTGTGAGAGGAGTTTTTCGAAACTGAAACCAATCAAGCATCTAGTATGAGCACCTTGCGGTTGAGAAATCTTGCCACACTGTCTATAGCAGTGGTTCTCAAACTTTTCTGCACGTTGACCCCCAATTAAAGTGTACAAATTTCTGTAGACCACGTAGCCTAGCCCAACAGTACTACTGCGTACATAGCCAACTGCTGTAGGCCACCACCAGTGCAACAACTGCCAAACTGCGACACATTCACTACAATATTGTTTGTGACGTAACAAACAGAACAGTTTTCATAATGTCGTCACAATGCATGGTTTAATATAAAACTATTCGAATCAAATGTACTTCTAAACTACTGTAGCTGAGATTTGATCAACTTTTGTTCGATATGTTGTAAAACCCTGTTACGTTCCTTGCCCGATTAACAATAATTTTGAATCGACGGTTTCATTGCTCCAGTAGACGCCTGCAGTTATTCATTGACCCCCTGGCCATTCAGTGACCCCTTTCGACGCCGTAACTATTTGTCGACTCCTTGGATGGTCCAGTTGGCCCCTGGGGGTCGATATCGACCACTTTGAGAACCACTGGTCTATAGAGTAACTATTGACAGATGATGTAAATTTTGACATTGCCACTGAATAATCCGCCAACAACAAGGCAAGGAAAGGTACTGTGTAGAAAAGTGTAGTTTTCATTTCAGAAACAAAGATAGTCTTAATTTTTTACACTTTATACTATTTTTCCTTTTTGGCCTTTTTTCTTTTTGTTTAACTGTTACTTACAACGTTTGAGTGTGTATTTGAAACATACCATATTTGAGCATGTGAGAGTACTGTAATATCATAATGGTGCACAAACTAGTTAATATATACACAAAGTTTTAAAATGGAGTCACTGTGCAATACGTATTTTTATGGGCTTCGGGGATGCCAAACTCAAGGACCGCCCCGGGCAGCCCACACTCTAGCTACGCCACTGGTTGCAGCAATACCACTTCAACTTGCATTGTTTTGAAGTGTGTAGTGATGATGTAGTCCTTGGAGTCAGTCACTGGTGCCACGCCTAGTGATTTTTCACTAGATTTCAGAGATGAGTGCGGATCAGGACTGAAGCCAATTTTGGCCGGGTCAGGACTGGATCGGGCTGCAATTTTTTTGAAAATTGGCGGATCAGGAGTGGATCAGAATGAGAAAATTTTTGTTGTTTTAAATGTGATTATTCTGAAAATATCAAAAGTTTAGTTGTGATCCGATTTTATGTAGCTAGGTAGCTAGGACCTTACGCTAATCCAATGTGTCAACCTTGTCACGTGACCAATCCAAGCAATCGGTTTCGCCTAATGACAAAATAAATCCAGCAGTGCTTTTCCCTCTGATGCCTAATAGACACTTCCTTGTTACATTTTGCAAATGCCAAAAGGCTGTGTCTATTTTGCCTCAAAAGGCAAAAGCACTGCTGGACCTATTTTGCTTTCAACCAATCCTATTTGGCTAAAGGCAAAATAGCTCCAGTAGTTCTTTTGCCTCATGAGTAAAATTAAAATACATGATTTTACATTGGCGGACAGGACTGGATCGGACTGATGGTTCCCAGAAATTTGCGGATCAGGATTTGATTGGATTCAATTTTATCGGATCAGGACTCGACTCGGACTGAAAAATTTCACAGTCTGCTCATCTCTGGTGCCTAGCAGCACCAGCAGCTGTAACGCGTAGCCACTAGCCACTACACTACGAGACCCATGCCATTAGAATGACAAACTGACCCTTTTATTTGATTTGCGTCAGGCCAGGCGTATTTGTAGTCACTTCCTTTGGAAAAATCTTTGTGTGAAAGCGATGGTGGCTGAAATTAAATCTAAGCTAGCAACATATATTATTTTTGCTACCATTGTGGTGTCATTGCATTGCTCATTTGAAAATATTTGTTTTCGAGACTCCAGTTACGTCATTTCATATCTGTCACCAAGATCCGCTACTGACGGATATCCGTCTTTTATAGGGCACCTAAAATAATCCGAGAGTGGTGTCGTTATTAGCTTTTGAGAAAAGCCTGAAGATTGTTAGTATGGGATTTTCCTGGCTTCACATCAATCTATTTTAACAAACTTGGAATGCTGTAAAGGTTTTTGGGCAATTAACTAAAGTAAATAAACAAATCATATCAAGCAAAACTCTGAATTTAGACGCAAACATTTTTAATCTAGTGATTTTTTCAGATCTAGTGAATTTTTTTTGTGAATCTATTTAGTGATTTTTGCTGAGAAGTATGTGGCAGCACTGAAGCCAGTAGATTTTGCACAAGTCTTTCAGTCATTGATGGTCTGATGGTTACCATTACCAATACCATTGGTCACTGCTACACTTGTAACTAGTGTGCTGTATTATCTTAACTGAAGACTGCTGCTGTGCTCAGCTGTGTCAGAGGCTGTGTAACTGATAATGTTGCTTAGACTAGAAGCATTTTGCATTAAATCTGGTTAGATTTTACTGCTATAAAAATTCTCATCACTTTTGCAGTAAGGTAGCCTAGTATTTACCGTAATAGTTTAACATTGATTATGGGCTCAGGTCAGGACTACCCCATGCCTTACCCCTTGGTTGTGGTAAGTTAGTAAAGGGGGATGAAAAGTTGGTACTGATGGGATCGGAAATCCCAAGCGGCATGTGTGCAAAGCTTCGCACCGTGGCAGCAAGCAACAATAAAGATCACGCGTCACAATCTCTCTTACTATTGCTTGCTCGCGCCACATATATAATCAATGGTGTTATTCTTCATGCACATCCCGTTCGTGGTGAATCACACAATCAACGCAACATCGCCGGAGAGGTTGCAACAGTACCCCATTTTGCTTGCATGGATGGTCTGTTCTTGTTGCCTGTACCAACTCAACAACAGTCGTACTATGCACATAGGTACATTGCACTTACTTAATTTAGCAAACAGCAGGTTGTGGTTAGTTCTATCAAATGCTTTGTAGCCTATGCATCTAAGAAAGCTGAAAACATTGGGTGTATTGTTGCTTACATAATAGTAAGACAGAGTCTGTTTCAGTAAAAAAATACACATGCCATGTTTTGGAAATGGGCTTGAAGCCAAACTGGTTGTCTGTTGTGGTCAAAAGGGCTGCCTGTAAAAGACTGAACTCCGTCAGGGCGGATCTTGTTAGCGATCTTTAATGACGTAACCGGAGTGGAAAATGTTGAGTTGCAAAAGGAAAAAAAGAACAAATGCAAAGAAAAAATATTTTCTCATTGCAACTGAATATGAGCTTCATGCAAACATGTAATGTGTGGAAGTTTGCGATGTTTAAAAAATTTATACTTTCACAACACTGAAACCAATTTTTTTGTCCCCGAACCGTTGTGAAACTCAGATAAGGAAAAATTATTAAACTTCAGAAAACACTTCTTTTACTGTAGTGTAATATCACCTTTTGCAATAAATTTATTTTTACTACCGTTTAGTTCTCATTGCTTAATGCAAAATATCGATTTTAGCGACTCCGGTTATGTCATCAAACCTCCGCAACCAAGCTCCGCTATTTACGGAGCTCCGCGTTTTACAGTGTACTGTCAAAAGTGGTGAGATACAGGACAAAATGTGCTCAAACAACTTGGAGATGATAGTTGCAAGGGAAACAGGCCTGTAGTTTCCAGCATCACTTCCGACCCCGTTCTTGCTTTCACAAAGAAGTACAATGACAGTTTGCTTGGATTTCTGTGGAATTTTTCCATGCATTAAACACACATGGAATAGACTAAGACTATTCACAAATGGTTGCACACACTTGAAATCAGCATGGAAAATGTGTTTGACAGCAAAGATGCCACCTTTGCCAGCTGTGTGATTCAGTGGTAGTTTGTGTAGTAGAGGTTTAATCTTAAAGCTATTGCATAACAACTCATTAATCCCTTCGAAATAATTACGATGTGAGATTATATTTTGTTTGACAATTACCAAATTCAATGTTTTTTGGTGAGTTCAGCAATGACACAAATTGTTTTTTCCACATGACAATGACTGCCTCATTTCTTGTTTCACCTCCCACTGTAGTTGGAAGCCATGATTTCTTGCTTTGTCTGATGTTCTGCCAGAATTTTTTGAAAGATCTGTTCCATAAAGCTTTAGCCATGGCATCAACTTGGTATTTTTGTTTGGACTTCCCACAAGCTCTTTTTTCAAGTAGCACATGTGCTGGTGAAGTGAAAATTCCTTTTGCGAAGCTGAGTCTGTAATCGAACCATATTTGACGATAGTAGCCAATCCTGGTGAAAAGCATGCTATGAATAAAGTAGAGCAAATACTGTGATCTAACAATGAACACATGATGTACTATGATTATTGTAGCACCGGCCATACATTTACAATAGAGTAAATCTAAATGGGAATGCAGCAATTGATGGTAGAGGTGAACAAAACTGTAAAAAGTAGTAAGCACTGATCTAGAGTATATAATAATTTTCAGATCCATAGCCGGTAGCTTGTACAAAAATGAAGTTATGGGCTTGCATAAACCTTTCAAAATGAACACACCACACAGTGATCCACGATGGGCTAAACCGCTTGGAATTTTGATCTGAAACACATGAGGAATTTTCACTGCTCCCATAGAGACACATTTGGTGCTGTTGCAACCTCTCCGATGGTGTTGCATTGATTGTGTGATTCACCACGAACGGGATGTGCATGAAGAATAACACTATTTTTATGTATGTGGCGCGAACAAGCAATAATAGAGTGATCTCTATTGTTGCTTGCTGCCACGGTGTGAAGTTCTGCGCACATGCCACTTAGGATTTCCGATCGCAACAAAATGGTGCCGTGACCAGGATGTGAAGGTCGTGTGGAGTTCAGCCTTCACACAAAGAATGTGCAACCGGGGCGGTTCATTGTAAAAAGGAGGTGATGTTGTTGCATCCTCGCCGGTGGTGTTGCGTTGATTGTGTGATTCACCTTGAACAGGATGTGCGTGAAGAATAATACCATTATGTATGTGTCGCGAACAAGCAATAATAGTGTGATCTCGTGATCTCTATTGTTGCGTGCTGCCACGGTGTGAAGCTCTGCACACATGCCGCTCGGGATTTCCGATCGCAACAGCGCAAATAAGCAGAAGCTGAGATGGTGCCCAATGAAGCACTGGTTGAGTTAGGCTGGAATGACCCAGATGTTTTCAAATTGATTAGCCTATGGGTTACTTGCATTTTAAGTCAGTTTTATGAAAGCACTAGATTTATTGTATATGCTTGTGAGGAATCAGCCGATTGTGCTCTGAATTGCTTATACACTAAGCACTATGACTAAACACTTCATATTTTGATCAATTATGCACATGTGAAGAATGATTGATTTTCTACACTTCTTTCAGATTTGCTTATGCAATGCTCATGTAAGTGTAATTTAATGGGATAATATTTTTATGACAATGGGGTCTCAGACTAGTAAACTACTTAAAAAAGGGATGGACTACATGACTGGATCAACATCTGCTGTAGTGCAGCCTTCAAGTGGAGCTCTTGCAAAATTTGAAGGAACTCCGTTTGTTTGGACAAGAACCAGGTATGTTGCACGGAGGCTAATACTATGAAAAGCACTAATTAACAAAGGCATTGTCTAAACAAAAGTCCGACATCAATAAAATCTGACCTTCTAAACATGTTGATGAAAATTTATTCAACGACCCACATGTCTTTTCAGCACCATGTTCATTTGAACAAGTAACTGATTGTCCAAGTAATAAATGTTCTGTGACCAGTGATAACCTGGAAATCTTTCCTTCAATGTGTTTTGACAACGTGACCGGTGCCACTTATCTTAATAGCTAGTTGCACCAGGCTACTAGCTAGATTTTATTAGGTCTTAAGGACACTTGTAGAAAATCTGGTTTTATTCTCTCTTATGCACTGATGATGATAACAGGAGGTATCGAAACAACTGCAATATGTTGTTGATATCATTTTCATTGGCCGTGATTTTCAGTATAAGGTTATTTAGTACTACTTCTGCTTTTAGTGTACCAAATATTTTGTTAAGTATTATCAAAAGCTGCCCTTCTGCGTCAGAATTCTCCTTTTCGCCAGGCTAGATACGCCACTGCATTAAAATTAAGTTTGATTTTATGAAAATGTGTTGTTTGTGTATAATAAATATTTTTATGTTGATTGTCAATGCTAGATTTAAGAATGTGCATTGTGTGGGGCTCCTTGGGCTTTGATTAGACAACCTCGTAGTGTTCTACTGTTGTATTCAGATGGAGGGCGATTGAATGTCAACCACAGAATGCTATTTTTTCAAATTAATATTTTGCCTATCTTATTGTTAAATCTTGAAACTAGAGGCACGAAAGCTTTTTTTGTTTGTGTCAAACGTGTTGTGGTCCACAGCATCATCTAGTAGTGACTTGTGGCATGTAGTGGACTATGATACCTTTAAATGTGTAAATATACCCATTTTGTTTTCAAATTGTTTTCAATTACAGCATTGAGTGCAAAAGATACATGTACAATTTCCACTTTGCTGATTAAATAGGAATGCTTTTCTTATGACAAATATCTATGTCACATATTTTTGCCTTAGGTTATTTTGGAGAAGTTTCAACAGCTCTTTTTTGGTTATATTATATATATATATATTCATTTAATTAAGTATTACTAAACACATTTATCCCATTAATGAATCTTTTAATATTTAGATTGTGCATAGAGACAAAAGTAAATTGGTCACACATATCACAATCTGTGACATGTGTGACACCACCTTAACACCTGCTGGTGGTTTTTGGTGAAATCCTAGTTTCTAACATCCTCTTAGCAACTCCATAACTTGCCAGCTGATAGTGCTAGAGAGATGTTCAAGCCCTTAAAGGACTCAGTAGGTGTTCAAGTCTGTACTGAAAAAATATTGGGGTTTTGTTTTTTTGTGGGTGATGTCATAAGTGGAATAGATTTTTGTCCATTTTGGGTCAGAATAATTAATCAATCCTCTGATTAGATAACAATGAATTTGTTGTTTTCAGGCCATAACTTTTGAACCAGAAACATTAGATAGCTGATCAAAGGCTCACAAGATTAGGATTCTAGCCTAGTTTCCAATAAAAACTTGACCAAAATACTTCCTTCTTGCAGTTGGGCCCAAGACAGGTAACTTGAGCCAAAATGGCCAAAAACCTACTCCGCTTATGACATCGCTCACAAAAACCGAAAAATTTTTTTTTTTTCATTGCAAACTAGAAGACTTTCTGCATCTTTTGAGGGTTTGAACAGTTCTCTAGCATAATTGACTAGCAAGTTCGCATGAAAACAGCTGGTAATGTGCGATTTCTGGGTACAATATATTAGAACTTGCCACTTCGCAGGAAAGATTTGCTGAGTTCCATCGGTGTTGCACTCTTTCAGTATCTCGTTTTTGCATACCAAGCAGTAGCGTGGTACACTGCAGTGATGCAACTGTTCACACGTTGAATGTGAACTGATGCTAGTAGGCTGAACCCTATTTTTTTGGTCACAAACAGAAATGTTTATGAAATGACACGAAAAAAATTAAGTCATTTTAGTCAGAATGTCCGAAAATATAGGCTAATGAACACTGTTAGGATGAGTTTAAATGCAACTTTGAGACAAATGACCAAAATGTCTCAGCAAAAAAATAAACCCAGGACTGAATCAATCCAAGTTGATCTATATCAACGATGCACAACCTGCAGCTGCCACATGAGGCCTTGTATAATGAAATTTGCGGCCCTCTACATGTAATTTAAAACATAAGATTTGGCGGCCGTGCTGGCATATATTGAAGCAAAACAAACACAAGGCAAGAAAATCAGTCGACACGATGCGTAACAATCTGGATGGTGGTGTCACAAAGAGTTATAGAATGAATACGCAATTTATATTTGAATGTGTTCTGTGTTGCTTGGTACTTGGCAGTAATGGCTAATCATAGCAGTAAGTGTGCGTTATGTGAGTTGTAGACTGTAGCACTAGCAGTTATGAAAAAACGGTAGATCAAAGTTAACACCTAATTTAAGCTTGTTGTTATAGCAACCAGATTTCTGAGACCTTAATTTTTGTTTGAATAGAATGCTCATATTTATTCTGCTTTAAATAAGTATAAGTCGAACTCATTGGTGACCGTACTTCATACAAATAAAAATAATGCGGCTAGAAATAGCAAAAGGTTGTACACCCCTGATTTATATCAAGGGTCAGCAACCTACGTCCCGCTTTGAATTATCATCCGGCCCACAACCTCTTTACCAAATTGTAGTAACTGTTGTGCCCACCCAGTGGTATTTGTTAATCTCCCCCCTTGCAAATTCTTGTATTGCATACTTACAAGGAACTGCTTATGAGAAACCGCATTGTGCTATAAATATACTGTATGTCGCATTTTTGGCCTTCGTTATGAACTGTGAAAATCAAAATCCCAAGTTCTATCAACATAAACTGCAAAATAAAAAGAACTATTGGTGGAAAATTAGTACGGCCCACCGTACCTTGCAGAGTTTGTTTTTCGCCCGCGGGAAAGGTTTCTGACCCCTGATCTATATGAACACAGTGATAATTAAGACTCTTGGATGCAACGTTTCAAGAAAACAAATCCTTTTTATGATATCATAAAGGGGCAATCATCCTCAAATTGTGGCCCATGGGAAATTTCAATAAGCTTCCCAGGAAATGTATATTTTTTCAAGACCTGGGTGGTTACAAATGAAAAGGCATGTGAAGGGCTTTAAAGTTAACAACTTAAATAGGCCAACTAATCCAAGAGAGACAAATACATGAAAACAACAAAAAGCTCAACAACAATAAATGGATCACAAAACTTTAAATGAAACATGCCAAAATTAATATTGAAATTGTTTCTCTGGTCAAATCTTCCCATGAAATACGAGATATATTTATCAGACACAGTTAAATTTTCATTTAACACTTTCGCTCTCGTGCAACGTATATCTACATTGTAGGTTTGCTGGCCACTGTTGTCAGGCCGCATAAATGGTACATTTTAGCATTCAAAAGTTCCCGCCGGTGTACATTTATGTTTTTTTCAAATTTCATTGCTGGAAATGGTCTAAAAGTGTTGTTGTAGACTGAGTTCCAATAACATTAGATTTTGGCGTTAGAATTCAAACTCTATGCGGTCCAGAGGCTGTTTAAAAGCATGATACTTTCGATTTGGTCCACCTAAGCGCAAACAGGTCCAGTGGATCAAGAAAGATTTTTGTGATATGCTGCCAAATGCTATGAAAGCATAAAATAGTGTGTTAGAAACATTTCTGGAAGTATATTTAGGCATGTTGATAAAGTTTAATTGCTTAATGCTCAACTTAGGTGTATTTATGTCTCAAAAATAAGTGAAACTTTTGCAGAAAAAATTATTCCGGTAAGCCCAGGCTTATTTCAGTGGCATGTAGCCTAAAATGTTTTGGAAATGATTTGATATATTGGCAATTGGTTAGTGTAAAGGCAACAAAATGTTTGCCAGGTTTACCGTTTTAACCTAAAGCTGCAATATCTATCTTTTGCACAAGCAGACAGCACTTGAATTTGCTGCTGAAACCACCTGGGAATGGTGAACATTGTGGCAGGGAAACCACTCAGTGACGAAAGTGTTAAATTGGCAACAGGAAAAATATTCAAAGTTATGAAAAAATGTTTTTTCTACAAATTCCAACAGCTGTGGTTTTTCATTTGGCATTATAGACATTTTCTTGTTGATGTTCTTTTCAAACATTGGTTGGTCTGCAAGTGTGACTAAAGCTAGGAATTATCTTTAACTCTTTAATGCACACGAAGTCGAATGATCACCCAAAACTTTGCAAATTGACTTCCTCAGTTAGTGGTTAAGTTGTTAGTTTGACTTTCATGACTGATTTGCTCATCGTTAACATTATGATTTTAACAAGGTGCAGATCTACAAATAACTGCCATATGTTTCTATGTGTACATTGATATGGTGTTGCTACTGAGATAATAGCCAGTTTGCATGGAGAACCGAGGCGTTCTGTACTTGTGTGTTTTTATGTTCATTGGAATCACAGGTTTGATCAAGTGTGAAGGTAATTTGTTTTTCAAATTGAATATGTAAACAAGAATTGAGTTTTCATGCCTTTAAATTTTTCAAAACGTTTTTAACAACTAGGTAGAAAATATGTGCCTGTACTTTTTTTCATGCACATTTATGTGTGGCATACTACTGCACATGCAACACCCCTCCATTATAAGCTTTTTCATAAATTTCATAAGGTAGATTGTGCCACGTTTTCTACATTTGACACCATGCATTCAATAATATGCCCGTTCTTTTACTGCACTGTTTTGTGTAAATTCCCTTGTATTGCTTTTACTTAGGTTAAGTTGGTTGATGATAGAAATGTCAAAGTCAACCTGTTATTAGCTGGCTCTCATTTGGCAAGCTGACTCTCATCATTTCAATGTTAGTAATTGCTAAACTTACAACACTAGTAGAATAGCAATGAGACAAAGCCTCTGAGAATATCATCAAAATTAAAAAATGGTGAGATGTGATCTACAAGGAACCTCAGCATAGAAGTGCATGCCAGAAATGCGATTGTGGCACTAATGTTGTGGAATTCATTATATCTTAGTCTGATGTGTTTTCTCTTGTGCTTGCTGCAAATATCTCAAATTGTTTAACCTGCTCCAATCAGGGCTGTGGAGCTGGAACTCAAATTTCTGGCACAAGCTCTAAGCATCTAGAATTTTTGTCTCCAGAATGATTTGGTCCATTGAAAATCGAAAAGCATTGTATAATTTGTACCTGTTGCTTGCCCCACAAGCTAGCCCTGTGGAACTGGAACTCAAATTTCAGGCTCCAGCTCCACAATATAAAACTTTTTGTCTCCACCTCCACAGCCCTGGCTCCAACAGATACATTTGTTATGAGGTGTTTCACTAATGTGTTTGATTCTTTGCAAATGTATCTTTTAGCTCACAGTTCTTTGATGAAGATGGACATTTAGCTCATGAATTTTATCAAGAAACTATAGAAAGAAGCTCATCAGGCAAGCGAATGCGAGTTAAACTAAAGAAAATAACCAAGGGCTTGCAGAAACAGGTACTGAAGTTAAAAATTTGAAAAATCTGCTAGCTGACATTATTAACTCTCATAAGTGCCTGTGTATAAAATCTGTTTTTTAAGAAAGTTATTTTAAACAGCCATTTTGCTTGTTGATAAGTTTTGTAATAAGTGAAAAAAAACAGTAAGCAATTTTTGTTGTCATTCCCAAGAAGAGAAACATTGCCAGCTATTAGTAAATTTTATCTTCTAAGCAGCATGAATGACAAATTCCTTGTGTTTTAACCCTTTAACGACCACGCAAGCCAATAAATTGGCTCGCCCTTTATTGGCCAAAAATTGCCAGCCGCTAGAGCTAGAGAGCTGTTCAAACCCTCTACGGATTCAGCAAGTCTTCTAGTGTACATCGAAAAAAAAAAATTTTTTTGGTTTTGGTTTGGCGTTTGCTGGGGGGAACGTAACAAGTGGGAGTGTTTTTGCATTTTTTTGGCCACCATTACCTGCCCCTGGGCCCCAACCAATTGACCCATTCTTCTGGCTCAATTTTTTTCGAAAACTAGGCAAAAATCTGCGTCTTCAGAGCCCTTGAATGGCTTTCTAGCATATCTGTAGCAAAAATTATGTATAAAAAAACAAAAATTGGTAAAAATTTCTGCACCCCAAACGCCAATTTGGGTTGGAACACACCCCTTCTCTATATGGACAACACTCGCCAGCGGATCGAGCTAGAGAGCTGTTCAAATCCACTTTGAATCAGGAAACACTTGTAGCTTAGACTGAAAAAAACAATTTTCACTGTGCGATTTCGGCCTTTCTGGCCATGTTTACAAAACCACAGGATATTTTGACATGTTTTGACAGGTCTGTCAAAACAATCCATGACGTCAACGTCCCATAGGAGTTCAAAAATCAAGCCCAATCACTAGCGCGAAACCGCACGAGATTCAAATGCATTCTAGGCTATAGTACGAGCTTTTAGGGGTTTGATAGACATTCTGGCGTTTCTAGTTGGTAAGTTATGGCAAAAATAGTAGAATATTAATTGGGGAAATCCCCACTAATCCCTGCTAATCCCCTGGGAGTTTACTGTCATATTTGGAATATTTTCGGCAAAACTTTTGAACCAGAAACGCTAGAAACTCAATTAAGCGCTCTGAAAACGCGTATTCTCGCTTAGAAACCAAAAATATTGGTGCGCTGGATCGGATGATGACGGCATAAAATTAACCAAAAAAACATATGATCCTAATGGCTCAAAACCCCCACCCAAATTTAAAAAAAATTTTTTATAACACGTTAAGAGCCGGCCTACGTGATATTCATACTTTGATTTCGGCCTAAAAAACAGCATTTTTCAGTTGCCTTACCAACGCCCTAGCTCCTCCGCCGATTGCACTAGAGAGCTGTTCAACGGCTCAAACGGATCGGCCAGTCTAGTAGATTGCACTCGAA
>JGI24158J21664_10006397_pt1 | contig 15528 bp, 7 predicted proteins | sample Ectturendosymbi3_FD_21664 | JGI IMG/M metagenome (IMG submission 21664)
TGAAGAACAACTACTCGATGACCAGGGAATGCGGAACGAAGCAAAACACGGCCCGGCAATTACTCCAGGCTCGATACAATCAATCAAGGGGAACGTCGCTTGAGGACAACACGCAAACAAAATTACGCAGCGATTCTGCGAACGTTACACTGCATGACACAGCTTGGATAAACTGCTGAGTTGTTTATCAGTCAGACTGTAGGGACCTCGTAGCCCAACACATATGTTCAAGGGCTCGTATGCCAATGCTTTTCGGTTCGGTTCTCAGCTTTACGACTTTCATTTTGGTAGTAGTTGTTGCACAAATATCCATACTTTTCTCTTCATATTTTTCGTTTTGCTTTAAGTTTGGGCTTTAGGTTTAGCGGTTGGGTTTAGGGGTTAGGTTTAAAGTTTAATACTTTAAGTTTAAGACGCAATCAGTTGAGTATAGCGCAAACTTCTCTCCTACCCTGCCTTGTCGCAGAAACGAGCAGTGTTTCCAGAGTTTTCATCGCGCGAGGTAACCTCAGGTCAAATGCGCAAAATCGGCGTCCTTTGTGTGATCTACCATAATTCCATCCATTTAACCTGCGGCGTAGGAGTATGTGTTGTACCACCACAAAAATGTTTCACTGTTTTCCAGAGCGCAGATTTTTTTATGGTACTACTGTAACTTCCATTATGTTTTGACATCGGATGCTTATCTGCGTGAAATCTACTGTATAGTATTTTTTCTGCATATCACAATTCCTCAGCCTTTTCTCAAGTCGAATGGTCTGTCTTTGCGTAACATGGTATAATTTGGAATAACTGGTGGTATTTTGCATTAAGACGGGTTTTCTGTAAGCAGATTAAATCTGGTAGAACTTCAAACTTGGATGAAAACTGTTTAAATACTGACAGGTTTCTGTATAGGCTATAGATCGACAGATCCATTGCCGCATTTGTAGCTCCACCATGAGGCATGGGTTTTAAAGTCTTCAGTGCTTATACGCAATCCCGCTTTCCCTCTTGCTTCAGTAATTATTTTGAAACTGTCAATAGATTTGTTTATGCGTTCGCTAAATCCGTTTTATAAGAAAGGCAGGGATAAACATCTCGTTTCCACTTGTGAATGTAGAATTGATTGCTGGATCAGTACACTCCATATTTGAAGACTGAGCAGAGACTTTTTCCTGGATCTCATATTCCGCTCGGGTGTAAGGCTAAAAAGACGCACTCCACGATTGGGAAGCAACGGCTGAAATTCTTTTCCGAGAACAATAAGGAGCCGAAAGAGTGTTGGATTTATTTTTTGAAAGTCTTCTGCGTGCAGATACAGTTTTTATTCTCAAAATTTCCGATTTATTTTTTGTAAAATGGACAAGCCTTTACAACATACATATGAATCCCTTTACAATTCGGGCAGTCTTTGTTAGAAGAATCGCAAGTTTTGTAACTGTGATCTCCACCGCAAGTCGCGCATATCTCTTTGCTTTTACAGTTATTCAAGAGCTGTTCTTTTCTTCTTCAAGCTGATTGAACTTATTTTCATGTTCAACCATGTTTTTTTTTGTATTTCATTAGCTTGTTTCCAAGGTTTTGTGTGATATTAGTTAGCTTGACCAGTTTTACATTCTTGTTCAGTGTTTATTGCAATTCTCTGAAGCCTTGCCAGAGTTGATTGAAATCTTCTTCTTTTCAATTTGATTTTACCCATGCAGCCTCGTTCATTACGTGTGATCTCTTCATGTGGTTGATTATCCAATATCAATAGACCGGCAAAATAAGCGGAAAGTTGCAAATTGTTTAATACAATATTATTTCAGGTTATTACCTATTCTCAGCCAAAGGAACCAAAGTTATGGCTCAAAACCCAAAAATTTGTAAAATTCCACTCACACAAATGCTGATCCCTGGTGTATTGTACCAATGGCCATAACTCATCAGCCGATAGAGCTAGAGAGCTGTTCAAACTCTCTAAAGACTCATGAAGTCTTTTAGTTTAGAATTTCAAAAAAGTTTTTAAGTCTTGGATTTTTTTTTGTTGATGTTGACAAGATGTGTGTATATTTATGCATATTTGTTTACATTTGGATGACGTCATCAGGCCCTGGAAGCCTACGCCATGAGCCATTTTTCTGGCTCGAGTTTTTATTTTATTTTAGGCTATCATACAAGTCTATAGTAGGTTTGATGGACTTCCTAGCGTTTTTGGTTCAAAAATTATGGCCAAACTTCCGGAAATTGATTAGGGAAATCCACATTAATCCTCTAGGGAATTCCTCAAATATTTGGAAGTCTCTTAGCATAACTTTTAAACTAGAAACGCTAGAAAGTCGATCAAGGGCTCAAATGATCCGCATCAAAGCCTAGAATTCAAAATTTTTGAGCCACAAATTCGGCACGTTGGATCGATCAATAACGTCATGAAAAGTACCGAAAAACTGACTTAAATCATGACGTCACAGAACGAAAACCCCCAAACCAAAAATTAATGTTTTTTTTGGTCTAAACTACAAGACTTCACAAGCCCTTGGAGGGTTTGAACAGCTCTCTAGCTCAATCTGCTGCCGAGTAATGGCTTGGCAAATTTGGCCTGAGAGGACGAATTTTGTCTTTCGTGAAACGTTTTGAGTTTTGTCAAGAACTGGATTTATGAACCATAATTTTGGCTCCAGTTATGCTAGAAAATCAATCAAAGATTCCAATGACTCGAATGACAACCTAGTTTCTTAAAACAGCTTTAGCCAAAAAAGTGGCTCATGGGGTTTGCGCCCAGAGCCAGGTAAGCTTAGCCAAAAAGGAGAAAACATCCCCCGTTTATGACGTTACCCCCAAAAAAGACCCAAAGCCAAAACGAATAAAATTATTTCTTAATCTAATCAAGAAGACTTGTTGAATCCGGAGGGTTTGAACAGCTCTCTAGCTAAATCGGCTGGCCAGGTATAGTGTTGCAAACCTTTACAAAAAAATGTCGCAAGCGGTAGTAAAAGGGTTTACTTTGGTGTTTCAACGTTTCGTCTGTGTGCTTTTACTTACAAATTACATGAGTGAAGATGCCTTAAGTAGTTGACGTAAAATCGATTTTCTAGTAAAACACTTTATGATCAGATTCGTCCGCTCATTCCTCATGGTGCTTTGTTACTTGCAGTAATTGCTGTTACGTGCTGTCAGAATCTTTGCAGAGTTACGAAAGTATAGCATGGTTGGTAGATTACTCGAAAACTCTACTCTCCTTCACATTAAGAATTGTCATTTAGCAAGTAGATACAACACCAGTGTTGGTTGTCTGCAATACGTTTGGCATTTTAAAATTGTGATTATAAAAATCGCTTCAAATTCATAGATTTTGTTTAGGTTTCAGGCATTTGTTACGGATTTGTTTTGTAATAAGCAAATGAGACAATTTTCTAAAGTTCATGGATTTCACAGATGCAGGGTTAACCTAAAAGTTAAACCTCTGCAGTACGGTAGGCTTGATTTGTTTTGAATGCATGGCGTATACCTCAGAATCTCATAAAAAATATAGTGACGTATAATATTCCATTTACCACAAAATAAGCAACAAAGCAAGGAAATACAATGCAACTGAAACAAGGCGTAAACGTGGAAGTACAGAACACGTGATTTCGCAGACACAACTGTCCAAGTGAGGTTTTGTATGATTCTTACCACAAAACGTGTTCCGTTTTTACACAGACTTCGCAAGCACAGTTTTGTGCGACAGCAATGTAGTGTGAAATTTTGTTTTGTACGTTTGAAACATATCATTAACATCCCATAATTAGCACCACACACAGTACTTTTATTGAGTTTCCTTAATCTGTGGAATAGCAAATCTTGCTGCAACCAATATTTTTTTTGTTTTACAGAACATTTTGTACAGATATGGTTTCAACCGTGGGTTGCATTTTGCTATGCCAGAAGGAGTTCACAACTTCAAATACCCTTCAAAGTTTTCTGCGAAGTATGTCCATAAAGGTATCACACGTAAGATTACTGCAGTATTACAGTACAAACAAGACAGCCGATGCCTTTTTTAAGTTCTTTTCCAGGAATGTGCAAAAGCATTTGTTGTTTAACTCAGTGACCACTACCTAAAATACAAATGGTATTCTTTTGTTTTTTTATTATCCGCTTTGATATATGTCCTGACATAAAAATTTGGACAAAAAGATCGGTTAAACTTATTGCAGTTGCTTAGTAACAATATGTTCGAATAATGGAACAATGTCCAATGTGCGTTCACAGCTGCGAAATAACGATCATTGACTTTTTTCGTACTTTCTCTTCTGTTGCTCCGATTAGACAACTGTTTAGCTGTGATTTTACACCAGCTCTTTTTATTGTGGCTATGATGGCTATGTACCAACCGGCCTGTAGCCAGGTTTTATGGCTTAGGGGAACAAAATACTGTACATTTTCGGGGGAGCAATATTTTTGTTTTCAATAGATAAAAAAAAAACTGTAACATGAGAAATCGAAATTAGTTCCATTGTGGCGGTTCCTCAGTACAATTTATTTTGTAACAAAGAGATTTGGATTTTATGCAATGTGCGGTAGTTTTGCAAGTTTTCACACGATTAAAGTAGATAAAAACTGAACATTTGCAAAATTTAGTGGTTTTGTAGAGTTTGAATCACATGTATATCTATATAAACATATAAAGGAATTTTCTTACCTCAACAAAATTTGGGTGGGCACTGTTCCCGAATGCCCCCATGGACATAGGTGTTTGTGCTAATTTTCCAGTGGAAAGACAATGAGGTTGTTGCCATGGTTCCGATCATGTCAACATTAGAATAAAACCTAATGGTAACAAAAATAAAAAGGTGGTACAATTCAACTTTTTCGTTTTTATTAGATAACCGGCAGGGAATGGGAGGTGTAGATTTGCTTGCCAATATAGATCAATGATTAAATGGAGGACTGGCCTCTACATTTGAATTTTGTTCTCTTTGACTACATTTATTGTTATGCAACCTACTTTCTGATTATGATTTTAGCAATGTATTATATTACAGTGCAGCCTCAAGGACTTTTATTTTGATACCGGTTTGGACGATTGTTTCGAAAATGGAACAAAAATTTTCACCTCAAATAATTTCTTTGCAGGTCGCACAACAGACTTGTAAAATTCATCCTTACATCATAAATCATTACCTATTGCTTCTACTTCGATAAATGTAATATTTAGCATAAAGACCCTTTTGCTGGGTCAGCGAATGGAGGTCACTCAAATATGGAAAAATGGCATTTTCAAGCAGCCGGGAGAAAAAAATAAAACGATTTTGAAAACGTTTTGAGCGGCATACTTGCATTTAAGCGCACAATCATAAAAATCAAAACTTAGATATACATTGTAGAGGAAACGAGCGTAGTTTTGTAAATGTCATGTTCCAAAAATGGAACAATGGTCCTTAAAGGGTTGAACCATTTTAGCACGAAGCAAAAAAACTGGTGATTTTTCTGTCAGTGTAATTATTTAAAATTCTGCGATTTTGGAAAAACTCTGCTGAAAATACCCTAAAACTTAGCATTTTTCAAAAACCAAATTTGCTTACTGCTGGATCTAATCTACATTGTTTTCCATACTTTCACACCTTACGCTGCCTCACGAGTTTAAAATTACTTTTATAAATTTTGGGCATATCTCGTCAGGTTGTTTTGAAAAAAATCTTTCAGGAATATTAATTCTATGTCATGCCCAACACAAGGCGGGATCCTTGCAAGACTCTGCACGACGTTCTTGTTAGATCCTGCAGGTTTCGCTCGTTTTGAATGTTGCTTTTGAGGTATATGTTTTCAATCGGACTATTCATGTTTTCAAATGTGTTACCTTGGTCATTTTTAATTTGTAAGCTTTTCAAAAACATTCAAATGCGTGTCTTCATCTCAAAGTTTTATCAGGTTCCATCTCTTTATGTTTCACGCAACGTACGTTTTTGTAGCTGGAGGAATGAAACTCAAGATTGCGCAAATTTCACGATATTTTTCGATCATTCGGGGTGCAATAAGAAAACAGACTAAGAATACATTTTGAAACCTATCGCCATAATAAACCAACGCCAATTCAATTTTGGATTGTGTGTCCACATATTTCAGCTTCGCAATTGAAACAATACAGTATGTGATGTGCTTATTTGCCATGGGTATTTCTACTCCTGAAGATATTGATATACCATATTCCCTATTTGAAACAAATTCAAAAAACATGAAGAACTGAAATTAAACATAACGCCACGCGTAACGCTACGCATCCTCAGTCCTTAAATCTGCAATCAATGCCTACAGGTGAAACGTTGAAAGGTTAAAAAAAGGGCAGAGAAAGCAAACAAATTCAAATCTGAAATGAATATTTTGCAACACCAACTACGACTGTTATAACCTTGAAATTGTGACTTTTTATAAAACTTTATTATAAAACTGGAATTTAACAGATAAATTCCAATTAATTAATTTAATTCTTCCAATGACAGTTTGTTTGCCGGTATGACAGTCACGCCGTACAAGAGCCAGGTTCACTGTTCTGGTGTCATAGTGAGGTTACTCCTAGCTCATGTTCACTCGTTTGTGTAGCCAAACTTGGGAGCGGATTCGTCTGCTGTTGGTCTTTATTGCGCAACAATGATACGGCAGCAAATCTTCAAAGATTCACTTCACAATTTAAGTTATGATTCCTTACTCACACTTTTTGTCCCTAGATTGGAACTTTTGACCCTTTTAGGGATTTTTAGGGATTTTCTGAAAGGTTTAAAAATGTCTAAAATGAAGCACTTCAGTATATTTTGCAAATTATGTTTGGTTCTATTCTTAACACTTATCATGGCGCTCCGATTTTATGCTGCACCACTACAGATTTGGGATATTTGATGTAACAGGCCAATACGGATTATTAGTTCCGTTCTAGGGGGGAGGGTTTGGAGTTGCTTTTGTGAGAGCGCTGGTTATGAATGTAAGCAGTGGCGTTTAGCCGCATATGGCTATTGAAGGCAGACGTTTTTGCAGATACTACAGCCAGACAGTGACTGCTGATAGGGTTAATGTCGTGTATTTTCACACTGTGTGGCAACAAGCACGAATGAATCTGTAGCAATGTTTCCACAAGTTTGCAAAATCCATTGCTAGTGTGAGGTCGAATGTGACCAACGAACCTGAGTGAATAGTTTCAATCAAACTACGCTTATCCAGGCTTCTTTTCACACAGTGTAAAGCTGCGTGGCTTGTTTACTATGCAGACTTGTGGAAATACGTCTTTATCTTTTAGGTTTGGTTTTGACTTCAAAGTGAAAGAGTGCAAAATTGTATTTTCTGTGGTGAGCTTTCATAGTTCATCTGGTCAGTTTTGTATTGCTTAAAAATTAACTTTAGTAAGTTGTGCCATAGTTGTTGTCAACTTACAGGTCTACTTCACACTGCTTGAAACATTTCATCGCTAATGATGTTCTGGCTGTTGATTATTCCTGAAGTATGATTTGTTTGCAGAAAATGCTCGACAAAATAGATGTTAGGCAGAAGTGGTATGAGGCAGTTTATGAAAAGAAAAGGCATTTCTGATGTACAAAGTGTATAAACCATTCAGACCAAAGATTTAAAAGTTAAGTTCAACCCGCACAGACTAATGAGAGCACCATAAAAATAGTTGTGGATAGTTCACGTCCAAGTCACACTCAGTTGTCTGCAGTTCACAATAATAACGATATTGGATTTTACAGTAAACGGCTTAGTGTAAGTCGATTCAGCAAACGCTGCAAAGGATGACAGACCAGGGGCGTAGCGTCAGTGAATGCAAGGCATGCAGTGCATGCCTGCTTCAGTGAATAAAACTTGGTCACTTCAAAACTTTGATTGAAGTTTTAAATCATAAACACAAAGAAAATTAAAAAACAAAAACTCCTCGCAAATCTTCGTTGTCAAAGTTTTTTTACAATTTAAGTTATTTCTCGCAAAAGAGCCTGTCAAACGTGTTTGGTTTTGCTATTGCATTCCACAAAAAAAATTGGGTAAACACGCATGAGGAACGGGAAACACGCATGCAAAGTCTGCGATTGAATGCGTGTTTCCGAAAAAAATTTCATAACTAATTAAGTTTTTGTTAAAAATACGCAAAGGTTTTGAAGCTGGACAACCTTTTTTGCTGATAAGTTGTAGTGAAAAATTTGTACTATTCAAAAGTGTTTGTCTAGTAGCGAAATATTTTATTTTTGGGTATCGGTAAATTTACTTTTCGTAAACACTGCAAAATTGCTATTGGAATCAAGGCATGCAATTCTAAGTTTTGCTTTCGCTTCGTGTGATGCAATCGACTTGGAGACCTGTATCTAGTCACATGACCTGCTGTAGCTCTGTGTTGGATTTGCAGACTGCAGGGAAGGAGAAATTTGGAACGTTTGCATTTAAACTTGCAATTATATCATATTAGAACAAAAATGGGAGCTATGATGGGAAAGTAGCTGTTAGGATGGCGTAGCATTTAGGCAAGGTTTAGCCCGGCCCCAAGCGCTTGCAAACGGAAGAGGTAGTCTACTAGGTGCAGATACTTACAGTAACTAGTAGACCAACACCGGACTTGAAGCTGGTAGGCTAAAGCCAAACAATGGTTTTCTAAGGAAATTCGATCCAAACCTTTATGACAAGTTCAACTGATTATGTGGAAGCAGTTCAATAAATTAGTTTTGTTGCTGGCCGTGTCTGCTTTTTTCTAACAAAGATAGTTCAGTCTGGGGATCAGCAGCACAACGCGGGTCGATGTGAATAACTTGAACAGTAGGCTACAGATACTGGATGCCATGATACGACTGATTCACACTTGACAGCTTCTGTAGCTCACAACACATTTGGTCAAACCAGCATTAATATGTTGACACCCAAAAAGNACAATATTAGANTTTGAAAAAATACTTTGACCATAGGCTACTGTACATCCTAAGTGCTTATTTTAGGCNCATTGTCTAAAAACTTGCCTGCCAAAGTATGCCTTTATTGTAATGTGCACGTTTTGAGAATTGACTGTCGATATTACCATAGATGTGTGCCATAGGTATGAAAATTGCGTATTTTTTAATCTTCTGCTTCCAAAGTTTTGTGCAGTTTAGTCCTGATGTAAGTGCTACAGTGAATCCAGTAGCCTAATATTGCTGAGAGAACTGTCATGCATTGCAGTAGTTAATGATTCTTTCCACCCTTGCCTAACATGTTTGGTGTTATGAGATTTCAACCATTTATGGTGTGCNAATGTAAGTTCATAAGTACTGTTATTTATGTTGTTAGCCTGTCATATGTACATAAATCTGAATTGCTTGCGATGTTTATGTGTTTTGTATACTTCCGATGGTTTGATCTCATAGTGAATGTTGCTGTGTGAACAAGTTGTCTTTTTGTATAGAAGATATTTCATTTCCATTTATTCCATTTAGCTAGCTTGACTAGTGCTGTGGTCATTACTTCTTGGTAACTTTCTGTTCTAGAAACGCTACGCCACTGCATACCTATTTGGCTAACTCCTATGCACGTCAACCTGAGTATGATTTCAAAAAAATGTGAATGGAGCGCGTGCTTTCATGGAGAGTTTTCATTGCGGTGTTGCAAGGATAAAGCATTTTTCGAAAGTCCATTTGCATTGCATCGTCAGCTACATGAAAAGGATAGGCAAAATATCGACGTTACCCCCCTGGAAGAATTTCTGCGGATGCCCATGTTGCCAGCTTGGACAATTACCAAATGCCAACAAGGACTATTGCCAGAAAAGAGCACTGCCAGTTAGGACAATTGCCAGCCAGGACAAATGCCAACTAACACAGTTGCCGGCGAGCATACTTGCTCACACTTATACCTAACAGCGGCATAATTGCCCTCTCCGTGGAAACACTGTGATTCAGTTTTTTACCTGCGATATTAGGACGATTAAACAAAACATACTGAGCAGCCTACAATTCCGGTGATCGAAAAGGCGAAAAAGTATGAATTAATTAAGAGAATATACAGCTTGTCATTTGAAACGTTGTCTGTCTTGGTTAGCTTTGACTGCAAAGCCTTTATTTACTAGGCACTAATACGTTAACTTCAAAATCTTAAGGCACGAACCTGATAAAGCATAAGGATGTTCAGTTTTTCAGTTTGGGCATATAGATTGAAACATCAGTTCTCGAAGTTTTTAAGCGCGACCCCAATCAATGTTTGGTGAAAAACTTGAGAACCAAGCCTGATATAGCCTATCAAAAGGAATAATGATGTGTGGCTGATTTTTAACAGTACCTCGCTAAATTCGTTTGTGATTGCTGTCCTAGTTGTTTTTGTATGGTAAGTAGTTGGCAGTTGTCCGATTGCAGTTTTCTTACTGTAGTTGGCAGTTGTCCGATTGCAGTTTTCTTACTGTAGTTGGCAGTTGTCTTAGTTGGCAGTGGTGCGGATGGCAGTTGTTCCCTGGCTGTTGTTCGTTGGCAGTTGTCCGTTGGCAGTTGTCCGTTGACAGTTGTCTAGTTGATAATTGTCCTGAAACATAGACCCTATAAGGCCCGTAGAAACCGCGATCGTGCCAACCACAAATTTGCCCATTACTCGCCGTCCGCAAGATCTAGAGAGCTGTTTAAACCCTCTAAAATCCGGAGTATTCTAGTTGCGATTAAAAAAGCAAATGGAAAGCTTTTGATTTTGCTTTTTTGTGAGTGAGGTCGTAATAGAGGTATGTTTAGGCATTTGTGGCTAACTTCATCGGCCCCCTGGGCCCAATTATGAGCAATTTGTTGTTTGTTTTTTAATGAAACTCAAGCGAATATCTGCATGTTTGGGGCCTTGGTTGCTTTTCCAGCTATTGCGGCTCAAAAGTTTTGGTCAAAAAAACAATTTTGGCAAAAATCTAGGTTTTTGATTTTTATCGTACGTTTCAACAACATTCCAAGCGGGAATAAAAACTAAATTCAAACTAGGATCTGATATTCTTATATCCGATAAATCCAGTGTGGGATCCATTTGCTCGAGCAACAAAATAAAACTCTATTGGATGATTCACTTAAAATTAAAGCCGCATGCGAAAAACACTTTTGATTTTCCGAAGCAAGATTGCTCGAAGGTATGTTATAAACATGTATTTTCACGCACAAGTTGCTTTTGATTATCGAACAAGCATTTATGTCACGTGATAATCATTAGAGTTTTGACATGGATTGACAGAAGCGTGGAAATTGACTGATGACATCTCACAGTCTGTCAAATGAGCCATCCAAATGTTAGTTTGTAAGAACTGCACGATGCTTTGCCTTCACTGCTTTCAGTTATCGTATTAGCTTCCTTAGTTAATATTATCACTGGAAATTCGGAAACCGTGACAAATGATTTCGACCAATATTTTGTTTGTAGAAGGAAAGCTTTGCAATATGCGATGTTGTAACACTCATGCTCTGGACGAGAGTGGTTATTTCTCCCTGAAGTTTCTTGTTTACACCATTCATGGCTTGGAAAAGATCGTCTAATTAGACGATTGCATTTTTATTAGCTTCAATGCTTCAAGCCATTTGGTTGTCAATCCCAGCGAGAAGTTTTCAACTGAAATCTTACTTGTACTTTCTTGATCTTCCGAAACTCTGAAGGTGGTTGGAATGAGCTATCTTCTTAAAATGGTTCTGAGGACATATTTCAAAACTTGAAAAGTATTTAGATTCACTTCAACCATTGAGCACTTTCTGGAGCTGAAACACACTCGAGCATGTTTAAGGTTGCTCATGGTTGTCAAGCGGATTTTTCATGTTTTTTTTCCGTTATCGTTTTCAATTTCAATTTTATTTTCGATTTCATTTCAATTCTATTTTCGTTTTCCGATTCAGTTTCATTTGCATTTTTGATTTCTTTTCGATTTCATTTTTAAGTTGCTTTTCAATTTCATTTTGAAAGGATGAGATATATATTTTGACAAATTCCAATAAAAAATCAGAATTTTACGAAACACCAGAAAACAACAAAAAACACTGACCACTTGAGTTATTGCATGTTTGTGTTTTTGCCGTATCCAGTAATATAATCAACAAAGAGTTTTTTTCTTGAAGTTCTGGTGCACCCTCTTTAAAAGCGGTTTTAAAATGTTTTGCAGATGACCATGCTTTGAACATCATCTGCAATCACATGCGATTCGACTACAAAGAACTGAAATCTATCATGCCTGCTGATTCTGTTTACATCACAATAGTTCGTGAACCATTGGAATTGTTTATATCGACTTTTGTTTACATGTATGATCTCGTTCCTTCTTTTCGTGTTCTACCGCAGCATGGCAAAGACTCGGTAGAATTGTGGTTGGATCAAGCAGGAAATTTTGTCAAAGAGAAAAAACATGGTGGATTTTCGTTTTTTGCAAAAAGTGGAACATTTTATGATTTCGGATTCGACAACTGGAATGAAAACGAAAACTACATCTCAGAAGCCATTTCACAAATTGATTCTATCTTCGATTTGGTTCTAATTTCTGATCATATGCTTGAATCACTTGTTTTATTAAGCGATCTTATGAACTGGCCCCTTAAGGATGTGGCGTGCATGCAGGTCAACAGTCAGACTCACAAAAACAGTTTAAACTCAACCGATAAAATTCGTGTTCGTGAAAAAGCTCGTAGATGGAACAAAGCCGATGCAGCTTTGTTTGATTATTTCAACGCCACGTTATGGAAAAAAATTGAAATGTATGGAAGTAGCAGAATGGCGCAGGATGTAGTTAAACTCAAACAAATTAACGAAAACTTAATTGACATGTGTGTAGGTAACAAGAATGGTGTAGATGTGTCGAAGTTGAAAGACCCAAACGTGAGACGCGTCGCCTATAAACCTTCCGGAGTATCAGTTTTGGGATTTGACCTAAAACCAAATGCGAAAAATCGCACATACTGTGAGCAGCTAATCATCCCGGAAAATGCATTCGCAGCTAAAATATTCAATTTGCAGTATCCCAAATAAAACCTGACAAAAATTTGAATCCCATAAAGACAGCCAACAAGGAATAGTGAACACGTTTAAATTGCCGCCCTATTTTTACAGGTGTTTCTATAAGAAATTCCCTTTTTTAAACGCAAGTTGTTACGTGACAACTGGTGCTTCATAACCAAATATTGCATGAGAGGCAGGGTAGAAAATATAGTTGTTGTGGTGCTTTTTTCATTCATTATTTAAACATTTCTTAATGCTGTAAAGTCGACGTGAGATGCTTCACTTATCGATTTGGTTCCATTTGCATTCTGGCAAAACGCGGTACTTGATTACTTGTTTCAAACAGTGCTTGAAAGGCAAAAGTTGTGTTTATTTACATGCGTTTTTAGATATTTTTTGCCTGCTGATGTCTTTTAGTTTAGTTGTTGCATTTTAGGATGTATGCAATATATTTTTTGTTATGTTATCTGTTGAAGGAGATATAGAGCACCCAAGGAAATCTGGTGGCATTTCTTAAAAAGTAAAACATTAAAACTTTTTCAAAAGCGTTGAATAAAATTTTAAATGTTTCTCCCCCCTGTATGGCGTAGTAGCGATGTCACATACGCACAAAAGTATCATCAAAGATGAGTCCTGCAATATCCTTTCCAAAATTGTCTGGGTTTGGTAAAACTCTTGCGGTTACTGGGTCAAAATGTATACAATATTTATAAGGTATATAGAAATAATCTCTCAAGAATAATCAAAGTGGCAAAACACCAGTACTATTATACTTTGATTTCTTCCAACAAAAATGATACAAAAAAACTACACCAGATATTAAGTGATTTAATTAACTTAAAATGTAAAAGCTGATCACAACCATCCAAGATCACCACTGCCTCGGGTGCTGAAACTCATGACCCTGTTGAAATCGCAAACGGAATGAACTCAATTTTCAGTAAAGTCGGTGAACGAATGGCATCGAATATCCCCCCGTCCTCTGGTTCCTTAAAATTTAGCCACTACACAAAATCTTCATTTTTTCTACACAAAATAAGTGAACAAGCAAATTAGATGAGAAAAAAACCGTTCGTCATGGTGACATTCCAACTAAATTCCTTAAATTATCTAACTCTGTTGTGACACCTTTTTTAACTCATATTTTCAACAGATGCATGACAGAAGGCATATATCCCAATTTTAAAGGAAGCTGAGATTGTACCCTTACATAATTCAGGAGACTCAACAATATGCAGTAATTATAGACCGATCTCCTTACTACCACAATTTACCAAAATTTTTGAAAAATTGTTGCATGACAGATTATATTGTTACCTGAAAGATCTTGGTTTGTTGTCTGAACATCAGTATGGATTTCAACCAAATTCTTCAACGGCCTTAGCAGTGGAAGATATTTATTCTAACCTTTTGGCCAATCATGATAAAGGACTGCACACTTGTTCGCTATTTATAGACTGCTCGAAAGCATTTGATACTGTCGATCATGAAATCTTATTAAAAAATGGAAAGGAATTTTGGAATTAGAGGCATACCATTGATTTTAATGAAAATCTACTTGACAAATCGTAGACAGCTCACGTTTGTGCAATATATGGCATCTGAAATTAATAAAATTACATGTGGCGTTCCACAGGGTTCCACCCTTGGCCCATTATTTTTTATCATGTATGTAAATGACCTTCCCAAATGTTCTTCATTCAGTACTAAACTATATGCTGATGACACATATTTATATTTGGCACATAGTGATATAAAAGAATTCAAACTAATGGTAAATAATGAGTTAATAAAAGTAGACGAATGGATGCGTCTCAATAAATTATCTATAAATTATGCAAAATCCATGTATTTTCTAACGGGAAAATCATGTAATAAAGCTGAGGAAGAAAAAAAGAATTTCAAAATTCACATTAATAATGTTGTGTTACACCGGAACACGTCTGTAAAATACTCAGGTGTTTTGTTAGATGAATCTTTGAATTGGACCTCCCATGTCAAATACTTAAAATCTAAGTTATCGTTTGCTTCAAGTATGATATATAAAATTCGAAACTTTGTACAAACTACTGCTTTAAGAATAATCTATTACTGTTTCGTATATAGTCATCTCCAATATTGCATCATATCCTATGGAACAGCTTGCGATTCTGTGCTTTAACCTCTTAATACTATCCATAATAATGTTTTGCGCGCTCTCACATTTAGTGATTTTAAATGTCAAATAACTCCTTTATATAGACAACTGTTTTTTTTTTAATAAAAGATATATATCAATNAGAGCTATCTAAATTAATGTATAAATTTCATAACAATACATTACCACAATCANATAGCAGCTCGTTTCAAAANATTGCAGAAACTCATTGTAATTTCACTAGATCAGCTGCCAATCAAAATTACTTTGCCCCAGAGTTTGCTCTTCTCTGGGAAAAANAAATCTAACATATCAAGGAGCAGTGACATGGTCCAGCATACCACAAGAGTTTAAAAATTTCTCATATAGTAGATTCTCCAAAAATTATAAAATGTTTCTTATCGCACACTGCAATACCTACCAAGCTTGACTATTTGTAATAAATCGCATTTTGTATTTGACTAGGATAATTTAATTTACTTTCTCATCGTTGTCAATTACATGATACTTGTTTATTT
>JGI24158J21664_10006398_pt1 | contig 15526 bp, 8 predicted proteins | sample Ectturendosymbi3_FD_21664 | JGI IMG/M metagenome (IMG submission 21664)
AACTTTCGTAGAAGTTTGAGGCTACTACAGTAGCCTACTTGCTTGTTTTGAAAAATTAAAAAGTAGGTTTAAACTTATTGGGAGATCTACAATCATTTTATACGAGTTTCTTTAGTGTTAGTGGAACAAAAATTTTAACCCCTTCTCCGTAATATTGAAAAGTTGCTCTAATAAGCGGATTCAGTGCTCTATTCAGTGGTTTTCACTGTAACCATTTTCCATGTGTAAAGTATAGAGTCATGGCTACCATACGGTCCTTATTTCTAAGATTTGTCCTTATTTTGCAGTACTACGTCTTAGAAAATATTAATGTCCTTGTTTCTAAGATACGTCCCTGTTTGGGACTTGCGTCCTTATTTTTTTTTAGTTTCTGTAACGTAATAATTTTCAATAGGCTCAATCTGACAGACACACCTGACCATTTCTATCTCATCGTAAAAATTTTGTATTCAAGGTTTTGTGATCTTATAAAATCGGTATAATATTGCAGATTTACACACTATCAGGCACTGTTAGCACGCAAGGTGCCTGGTTGGGATTCTTAGGAATGCTTTTTATTATAGCAAAAGTTTAGCATTTACTTGATTTGAAGATGGTGCGAAGTAGGAGATTCATCCCAAAGCTTTTCGTCTGACACTCTTCAAGGGACATCATCAGAATGAAGTGGAGGTACAACCGAACTGGTTTATAAACAAGAATGCCCTCAATGCGACACCACGTTCAAGATGACGACAGCGTAGACAGCTAGCCTGGCCATGTTGCGCCAGATAGTCAAAGTAGAAGTTTATGTACTGGAAGTGATACAAGTCGTTTCGAACGTGTTGATCCTGACAAAGAAGGAACCTCGTCGGACATGCATCTGATGGGGCATGCGAGTAAGAATACCCAAAATTTGGATGAAAAAATGATGCTACTTAGGCAGGTGTCATAAATCGGAATGTTGGGGACTACCCTGGACTATTTAGCCCTAATAGGACCGCCTGCAATGTCAATAGAAGTCTTCCCCAGAAACAAGAGTGATAGTAGCCTACACGGTTTTCTAAGTTTCACTGCAAAAGATTACCACCAAATGGTGAAGCGGTAGGTCATCCCTGGCTATTATTCCTGGCCTGGAAAAATAAATTTTTTTGCTACTACTGCAAACTTTTCAGCTCTGGATATCCACTAGCACAGCACTCAGTACCTTTCCTCTCTGCAGGTACTATACTCGTACCTCCTATCTGATCGGGGAGGTATCTGGCCAGAGAGGAGATAGTAATCAGGGTTGCAATTGTTTGATTTATTGGGTTTTAACGGTGCTGTCCATTGAAGTCTCTGCTGAAGAGGTCTTGGCATGGCGTCACCTTTTCGAGCCTCGCCTTTGCAACATCAATGATTTCTATCATTACACGTTGATGCACCCCTCAAAACTTTCTACACACCAGTGAGTGGGACCCCGCAAAAGTGTTTCAAATTGGGCCCCGCACTTGCGGTCAAATCGGCCTAAAACCAGCCCTGACTACATTGCCCTTTCGTGTTTCTCACAATTTAACAGCCATGTATGTCATCTAACTGTGGTAATCAATTCCACTCTACAACTAGACCAGTGGTTCTCAACCTTTCTTGGTTTGTGGCCCCCTTCCAAAGACTGTCAACACTTTTGGTCCCCTGCTCATTAATAGGGTTTTGCAATATCACGGCAAAGNTATTCAGCAAAGACATCTGCTCGTGACCACCGAGAACCGCTCCGTGGCCCCCAAAGGTGGCCGAGGACCCCGCCCTTGGTCGAGAAACCCTGAACTAGGCTCCCGACTGGACTTTTTCCTTGAACACCAACCTTCTGAATAGACTTTCCCCATACCAATGCCAAGGCCACATCACTTGTATCCGTTTTTGGCATATTAAAATTTTATTCAAGAATAATCTGCACTAGGCCCTGTTTACTGCATAGCTTGTAACTAAGATATAATGAAAGCAGAAAAGTAAATGCAACAAAAGCAAGGGTGTGAAATAAAGACCCAACAAAATTAGAGGTATATATCAAACCGTAGACAATCAATCCAAAAGCGGAAGAGATTTTTCCAGTGTCAATTAATCTCCTGAAGTCATTGAGAAGGTTCTACATCAGGGGTCGGCAGGGATGCAGTGCTAACAAAAAAGGTGTGGGAACACATCAAAAAAAATAGCCATTTTAAAACAGCTTCCAACTCATTTTAAAACAAAACGTGAAAAAGATGTGGGAATGCCGTTCACATCCCACTACACCCCTGGGGGTCTGCAACCTTTAGCTAACTATATGCCGACTCAACGTTTCAAACCATTGTCTGCCAACATCATACTTTCTTTTTATACAAGACAAGGTGGATATATCTTCTGTGCAGGGCCGGATTTAGCTGATTCGAGGCCCTAGGCTGATCCACTTGTGAGGCCCCTGTCTCCCATTGTTACGAAGAAAATATGGAGAAGCGTTAATAAATTTGTGAAAAGCCGAAAATGATGATATTGACGCTCTAAAAGTACGGTCAATAAAAATTATAAATCATTACTTCAGTGCCCCACGATCACTGCACTTAATTGTTGCCTACAGCGCAAAAGCATTCAATGACACGGAATTTTTGAACTCGTAGTTGGCTGGCGGGAACAGGATTATCAATTTATACAGGCAAACCAACTGAAAACGACACGGTTAAAATATTTCCCAAAACACATGGAATACATTTCACATCTGTTTTTTCTTATCTGTGCTAAAAAAAACGAACACACTCCACATGTGTGGAATGCGATAAAGACGTTTAGGTACAACGTGAGGACCACGTTGCCACTCGCTTACCACAGCTGTAAAAATCTCACACACACGAGCAAAACACGTCAAGTAAAACGCACCCAAATGTTTGCAACTGCTAGGTTCACGATTCGCGTGTTTGTTACTTTTCCAGACTGCTAAGAATCGAACGAAACGAAACCGTCACTCGAAAGGATGTGAGGTTTAAACCAGAACGCCAGAAAGTTTTCAATAGGGGGTTTTACATTTGGGCAGAGGGACTTGACATCCTGAAAATTTTACAAAATCTTCACTGATCTATAGTGTTTCATATTTAAATTTGGAGGGGCTGAGCCCACCAATTCTCCCACGTGGCGATGGGACTGGATTTAAACTTATGATGTCATTGTTGAAATACGTATAAAAACCTACCATCATCGAATCAAGTAAGGCTGAACAGAACACAGTAAACAATTAAAAAGGTATTTTCAAGCCTTCTTCGAAACAAAATCACCTACGAATTCATTAAAATTTGTTTGCCTAAGTTTTTCACTTTTAATGCACCGAATGCTTAGTATTGTCAAACTCCTGGAACATTGCGACCCTTTACTTCATTTCTAATTCTTCTGAATCTTGAAGAAGACCTTTCTCTTGAGCAGTTAGTGACCATCAAGCTAAAAAATAAGGGCTCGCATCGTTGGATAAATTAAAAACCACTAATCTAAGGCATCAGAACCAAATGCGCTTTTGTCATTTTTTTGCTGCTACCCTTTGTCTCTTTGCGGTAGAGTTCTGTGGTTGCCAGGTGGCAAAATGACTTTTGCTTGCTTTTCAAACTCATTAAGGTCTTCTCTGTTTTGCTTAGCATGGGAGTAGTACAAACCTGCGCAAGTACTCAATAGCAATCTGATTTCTGAATGACTTTGTTAAAGAAAATTAAAATGGTAAAGATCACATCTAAAAATACCAAACGAGCTTTACGTAATAGAAACACTAACAAAACTACATTATTGCTCAGAAACAGCAACTTTTCATTGCAGGATAAAGCTGCTAGCCTTACATGTAGCTCTTATCTGTAGTACAACCGTACGCTTTGATCAACTTTCAGTATATCAACACAATAGTCGGCATGCGGCTTGACCAACGGTCATATTTAGCCTGTTTACATGGCGCATTTCATTGTGGCCAAATTGTGGCTTTTGGTCGATTGTGGCTTTTATTTTCTGATTCACGTTTACGAGTATGGCTTTCTTAAGCGTTACTCAGCAAATGAAAAGCCGCAATCGACCAAAAGCCACAATTAGGCCCCAACGAAATGCGCCATGTAAATTCATGGAAACTCGTTGGGAGACACTGGCGTTATCAACACGGAGTTTGATTAGGTGAATAAAACCAAATTTCATGAATAAAATTAAGACATAAAGTTTTGACGAATATTTATCAAATTGATCACATACCGGCAATTGACTCTACGTGTACTGTTGCTGGAGGCCCCCCTGGATCTTGAGGCCCTAGGCTTAAGCCTTCAAAGCCTATTGATAAATCCTGCCCTGCTTCTGTGTGCATCATAACTTCAATATCAAGTGCTACCACCACTAGCGTACTTTCAATCGTCGAGTAGTGGGCAATACAACATTCAGAACCGTCGCCAGAAAGTTTTCAATAGGGGGGTTTTGCAGTTCTGCGGAAGGGCGTTTCGTTTGTACAGGGGGCTTGACATTATAAAATTAGCCAAAACTCCACTTATTTCTAGTGTTTCACGTTTCAATTTGGGGGGGGCTTGGAGCTTTATTTGGAGGGCCAAGCACACTAATGACCCCCCGTGGCACGGGACTGACAACATTACAACATTATTATGTAAGGAGTCGCAAAAAACAGTATTGTGCTAGAGTTTCGACCAAACTTGCAGAAAGTACATACTGTGTGTCAATATCTGTTGTTGTTGCTTTACTAAAATATCGACAAAGAGAAAAAACTGTGCTGCAAGATATTTTGACTTAATGATAAATTTTGACTTTTTTTTGACCTAATAGCTTTGGAGTCGCTTGTGGGATGAGTGTGAAATTTGGTTTGTGGACGTTTCATAAACTTTGTAAAAAGCAGAAAAATTTTTGACTTTACTGACTTTTGGTTGCCTTTGTAATGATCAAGTGATGCAACTTTCACACAAAATCACCACAGTTGATTGGCGACAAGTAAGTGTTTGCTTGCTAATTATTTTTTTAATTTGCCCTCTGAAATTGTAAGAAGTTTGATATTACAAAGTGTGTGTGCAGCGCTGACAGTGACTTGCTGTGCATTTCAAACTTGAGACTCCTATATCACTCAGCCCCATCGCAGCGGGGGGTTTTCGTGGGCTTAGCCTCCCCAAACAAATCTCCAAGCCCCCCAAATTAAAACATGAAACACTATAATTCCGTGGAGTTTTTGTCAATTTGTGTAAAGTCAAGCCCTCCCGCACAAACGCAAATGTCCCCTATTGAAAATTTTCTGGCGACGGTTCTGATATCACTACTTGTGTAACATTCAAGTTAGTTATTTAGAACAGTTCCTCGGGAGCACTGGTTAATTTAATAGGAACATGTCCTAGGCACGCCCAAATTTACAATTAAGAAACCTGGACCCGCCCTTTATCGTTTGACTTTGCGCTCAGTTTTAACACAAGACAAAATTTATTCACTCATGGTTTTATTAAGTCAGCTTTAAGCACTGCGCATTTATTCTCACATTTATCAAAAACGATTTCAAACAACAGGGGTTAATGCAAGTATCATGGATTAAAGCACGTAACAAATGTTACTGCAAACAGCAGGGGTTTAACATGAGTTCAATTCTTTCATAAGGAAGAGAGAGTAGCCCATACTGCCACAATTTCGATAATTCTCAGTCTAACAGACTACCTGAAGACTGGTCAAGCTTGGTAAGCCCATAGCTGGTCTTTCAAGTTAAGTTAGGTAAGCCCACGACTTAACTTACTGCTACTCCTTTAGTAGTCAAATGAAGACTGTTTGTCTGGCTCAGATCGTCCCGGTTGTGTTAACTCGTCGGGGATTTCCATCTGGTAGGAAATTCACGGTCGATCTGGTCTTCTCGAATCCCACTGGCTAAAACTCGCGTCTCGAAGCGTCATCTTCGTTTTCGACCAATCATGTTCGAGAACATTTTTCCGGCGGTACCGTAAGCTCCGCCTACCGTTTTTGCCGTAATCCGGAATGCTTTCCGTGGTAGTTCGTTTTTATCCGTTTAAATCGGGAATATTATTTACAATTTTATACGGATTGTTGATGTAAATACTTTCTATAATGTTTTGGGTTACTCTCTTCCTAATTGTGACTTGCGATGACATGCAGAGTATAAATACACAATGGTTTAAATAAGTATACAATACAACGTCATTGTGAACTAAGTGTTTTTAATTGTTACTTTGTTCCAACTTCATTCTCCTGGAATTCAGTCCATTCGGTGATGCGACTTTTTGGTGTTTCAATATTCGTACTAATCACTGCTATTCCATGGAACCGTTGACAAACTTTCCATGTCGCTTTCATGACTTGCATTTGAAGTCTTCCTTTGTTTGTGTTTCAGAGTCACGAGACGTTTCATGTTGAGGATGCAACGCCAACTCAACACATGGCATCGCATAGCCACTATCCAGCCACAATGCCAACCATGCTCTGGAAAACATTGCGTTGTTGCATAACACTCCGTTGCTTGGTGCGCTTGGATGAATCATGCCTTGACCAAATAGTTTTCTAATGGTTCGGCACTACTTCATGCAAATAATCCTCTCAAAAATATCTCGTCTGAATTTCAACTCCTTTGCGTGGAAGCTGAGCCCTTGCATTTCATTCAGGCTCTATTTCGGGTCGTGTTGTCCACATTATATGGAAACTTTGCTAATAAAATTGCATGGTTTAGTTGCATATTTTTGCATCTCATTGGAAAAGGTCATGTTAAATGCTGATCAGTACGAGGACACGACATATTTATTTGTTGCTAATTGAGTCCGACTGTTCTTTCCGTTTATTTTCGAACAGTTGAAATTGATATAAAGCCCCAGCGAAAAATCTTTGCAAGCTGGTTTCGGGGAGAGCCATGGCCTCTTCGGCCTCTTTCTGGCTGCGCTACTGTGGTGCACCTCAGAAGCGTGTGAATATAAAGAGCGCAATCTCATGACCGCCACGATCATGTCTTGCTCAATTGCAATATTGCCTAAAAAAAGCATAGGCTACCACAGATCTTGCACTTATGCCATCGAGATTTTCACAAACGCTTTCGCAAGAAAGTTTTATGAGAAAATGGTGACTTTCATTCAAAGTAGAAACTTGGAAATTTACTAAAAACAAACTTTTAAACTTGTCGATTCAACGAAAGCAAACTCTCTTTGCCGGCTTAAATCTGAACAGAATTGTTCAAAAGAGATGTGCCAGAAAATGGCACATTTTATGGATGATGCTTCAAACACAAGGGGCATTATATGTTGAGACTTGGTTTCTGTTTGTTCCCCCATAAAAAATTCTGGCTACACGCACGCCAGGGGGCGGCTCCCACTCCTGCCCCTCTGTCAATTACGCCACTGGAAACCATACATAATAAGAAAGTTTCACAACAGTTATTGATAAGTGAGGGCATGCTCTTGTTCTTACTAATAGTCTTGTTGATTTGCCTTGATTTTGAACAGAAAAATGAAATACGGAATTGCAATGAATACAATTGTTATTTTTACCTTATGAATTTAGGACATATCAAACTGGGCAATTATGAGAGGTAAAGGTTAGGTTAAATTTTGGTTTGGTTAGTTTTAAGGTTAAGTTAGTGTTATTTTGGTCTGGAATATGGTATGGAAAGCCGATTTTTCTGAAAATAATTCAATAAAGAAAATTTTATCTACCCCAAAAATTTCATTTGGATATATTCACTATATATTTAGTGAAGTTCCTATAACACGACCACCCATCGGATGGCACTCAATTGGTCGTGTTTCCGGGGCTGGGATGGTCGTGGTCGCGTCACCACTTGCATTCCTAAAGGTTTCACGTATTACCGCGATCACATCATTTCTACAATTCTTTCCTTGATGGAAAGTCATTAGCTTTGTCTTACGGGGTGCTGTAGCTTATCGTTAGTATAAAATCACACAACGGAAAAAAGTTGATGAAGAAAGTTGATGTCGGCAGTACAAATTCCAGAAGAGTTTACAGCAGGGGCCACCAACGTGGTGCTCGCGGGCACCAGGTCACCTGGACGGACCATGTGGCAGAGTTGAACATGGATTTGGATTTTAATCCTGCGGATTTGTAGCTTTCTGACGGATTTGGATTTTATAATTTCTGATTAACCGGATTTGGATTTGATAATTTTGTTTGAATTTTTTCATAACGTTTGGTCCAGTTTCCATATTGCTGTATTTAATCTGTGAAAATTGGTTCAGGTTTGATTCATGTCCACTGATGTTGCTGACATCATTCGGAATTGTACAACGCACATCATGTTTGTTTGAATGTTCCGCCTTACTGAGCACTAGCAATGATAAAAGTCTGCTCTCATGTTTAGACCTATCGTGTCATCAGTGTTACCGATTTGGTGTGAATTTCATTGATACAGTCCCTTGTTCTTGACTCATGATTAGGCCAATCAAAAGTCAATGAAGTAGAAATTTTTCTGCCTTTTTTAAAGTTTATGAAACCTCCACAAACCGAATTTCACGCTCATACCATGAGGGAATCCCAACTCATTAGGTCAAAAAAGTCAAAATTTATCATTAGGTCAAAATTTATCGTTGGGTCGACTTTTTGCATCACAGTTTTTTCTCTTTATAGCTATTTTATTGAAACTACAACAACAGATATTGATATGTTTTTGCAAGTTTTGTTGCAATTCTGTAGTAATAATGGGTTTGTTGCGATTTCTGACGTAATAATGTTGTTTTGCCCACTACTGGACGATTGAAGGTTATGGAGGATACGCGTGGCAATGCAAGAAACGTGGTCTTACGGTGCTTGGTTTGGTAAATGCTCAATTCATTATGCACATATTGTTTCAACTTCATCTTGTTCTGAGGTTTGTCTCTACTGTAGTTATTAGTGTACTTATCAATATATCATTCCAAAAACAAACAAATTTTGCGAAATTTTTGAAGCTTAGAGTGCATGAATATACTTCTGGGTTCACCTTAACACTCATGGCTGAATTATTTCACAGTTGCAAAAGTACAAAATTTACAGGTTTAAAATACAGCCAAAATTAGTAAATTATAAAGTCAAAATTTTAAGTTTTAGGTCAAAAAATTGGTTTCCCTACTCAGAACCGGAGGAAGGGCCACCCGTACCCCCCCCGGCCGGGTTGGCCCCCAAATCTGACTGGGTACAATTGTTACGGCATATAGAGACACCAGAACTGATCTCACCAAGAACTGATTTCAAACATTTACCCCTTCAATATTCATATTTATCTAATACGTCAAAGAAATTTATCTTCACGCCACCCATAACTTCCTACAGTCACAATCACAGTTATTGCGAAACGCATTTTGAATAGCTTCGTTGTCAACATTTTCCTTGGTAAGCTGGTTGTTGTGCAGGTAACGTTTGCTGACTCCACGTTCATTGTAAGCACTTTTCGTATAGTCTACAGTAGTAAAATTTTATTCAGAAAAATTAAGTTGTACACCAGTTGCGTAGCTAGAGGCTTTAGACAGGGTGGGAAACGTAGCTGAAAGAGGGCCACTGGCATCGTAAGGGGCCCCTCGCCGACATTCAGAAAAAAGTTTATAAATGAAAGCGTATCCGGATGTGGGTTTCTATATACTGTGGCGGCCTGGAGATGGCACCACATGAAATGAAATGATCACCGGTAGATGGTGTTCATGATCACCAAGTCACTGTAATAGTCACCGCAAGCGAATTATCGTAATTCACGTATTGCGTATACAATGATAGTGCAACCTAGTATCAGTAGAGTAAACTCGTCGACGGAGCTCTACTGCTGCTGGTTGCTTTCCTGTTAGTTTAATGCCCCGAATTTCCATCTTTCCCTTGTGCTTGCCTCAGCAGTTCCAGGCGATGCAGATACCTGCAACAATGCAAAACCCGAAATCATTGGAAAACAACAGTCAAAAAACTTCCGAAAAACGCAAAAACGACAACTTACTGAAAATGAAAAAAGTGTACTGAATCCGAAATATAAGAAAAATAGGGGCTCAGTCAGTGTGTACATTTAGCTTGTCAGGTGGGAGGTTCGCACCCTTGTAACCCCGTCAGTCACACCACTGTTGTAGACTTGCTGTGTTGTGTATCCTTTCACTATACTTGTATAAAATAACCGGTATACAAGCATACAAAATCGTATTCGCAGCCCACGCCTATAATGTCCAGTGTATCTTGCATCAGAGTTGTCCAATGAAAACTCGAAACTTTACACCAGCGAGAAATCCAGTTATTGAACGAATAACACTGTGGCCAGTGGTGGGCCTCGCCACAATTGTTGGGACGTTCAGCACTTTTTATTGGACCGCGCAACACTTGTTGTGAGCCGTGTTTGCTGGGCCAGTTGCGTGGGCTCAAACATAGGCTACTGTAACAACTATATAGAACATTGATTGTTTGACGTTAACACAGCATCGACGTTGCCATTATAAGGTTTACGTCCTCAAGAGGGTCAAAACGAGCATTCGCCCCCCCCCCTCTTTTCGAAATTGGGAACTAAGAACCAAAATTTTCTAGCAAACTTGAAGTCAGGAGCGTAATTCCGATTAAATTGACTTAATTCTTGCATTGGCAGTTTATATTCCGGTATGACACCCACAGGGCACAAGAACCAGGTTCACTGTCCTGGTGTTGTGCTTTGATGAGTTTGCAGTTCACTCATGTCCGCTTCTTTGCCAGTCTGCAGAAGGCAAGTTGCAAAACTTTGCGTACAGATTGTTCTACTGTTGGACATATTACGTAACAATAACATGACGACGAATCTTAACGTGTTCAGTTCAAGTTACGGTAGTGGGCGTTTTGCGACATGCGAACAGTGTTGCTACTCTTAGTGTTTTTCCACGAGATATAGTATTTTTTCATTGCATCTAGTGTTCTAGTATTCTTTTTTATGGCTAGTGTTTTTTTATGAGTGAGCTGAATCTAATTAATTGCACAATTTCGTGTAATTGTAGCTATAATTGAGACCTTTTAATTTAGTGCAATCGTAACTTCTTTCGGGGCTGTTTGCAGGGCCGATGTTCAAATGGCGTGGATACCGCATGCGCATCGGAAACCAAAATTAGATAAGCGGGGGAATGCTTAATTTTTTAGACCTTGGAGTACTAACTTGTTAGTGAGTGTCGGCCAGACCACACGCCAAGGAATCAACTACTTTTATGTCAACGAAGCAATTTCAATGAGTGAGCACAGAGCCCCTACTTAACAGTTCCAATTGGTGATGATATCTTTTACAGCGTATTGTGTATTAATATATTACACTTTTTTACCGACTTAGAGATTGGGGCTCCCCTAAATGTTGGGAACCCCTGGCTGTAGCGCAGTCTGCTTCCCTCCCCTAATCCGCCACTGAAGCGCACCACCTGCACCAATTGCAAACAGCTTCGACGAATCCAAACGTTCTTCTTCAAGACTTGCGCGAAAGTTGCAGAACATATTTCCCCCTTTTGACAGGCCATGAACAGAACGTAACGTGAGAAAGTCTTCATAAATGTTGAAGTCAGGCACGACTTCTCTGACGATTGCTAATTGCTCTGTGCCGGTAACGTCCTGTGTGTCATCAAGAGCAACAGAATAGCAAGTGAAATTCGTCGATTTCTTGATTCGTTTATGCTGGTCGCATAATAACACCTTTGGCGCGGATTAACGCGTATATGCGTCATACCTTCAAATGCGCAGGGTGCGGATTGTCGTATATATGGCTTATATGCGTCATTCAATCGAATGCGCCAGGTGCGGATTTGACGCATACTTACGCCAACGCGATAACTTTTTTTCGTACTTGTTTTTTTATATCGACAATTTTCACAAATGTTCTTCATACCTAGACAGATTTATCCTGAAAATTTTATGCAAATTGACCAATAACTTTTTGAACTATGAAGTTTTGCATCAAACCATCTTGCTAGGCCTAGGCTACAAGACTTTTTCAAAAAAGTTAGGTGCTAACAGTTGTTTCGTAAAACATAATAACATTTTTCGTACTCATTTGTTTGCAATGAAAATTTACCATATTTTTCTCCACACCTACCCGCGTAACCTTTGAAAATTCCAAGTAATATGAGCAAGAACTTTTTTAGTTATGCAGATTTTGTCCAGCAACATTTCGCTAGACCTAAGCTACCACACTTTTTGCAAAACACTTGGGTCCTGACAGTTGTTCATAGGTGGCGAAGAAACCAGGGGGCCGCATGGGCCTGGCTCCCCACATGTAAATTTCGAATTTTGCTTAAATAGGTTTAAGGCAGTGGCGTACGCAGAAAATTTTCATGGGGGTTTCATTCAGTGGCACATGATGGTCATTTGTATTTGGTGTGTGCTGTTTGTGACGTCACAATTTGACGTCATATTTATGTTTTCAAGCGAAGTTTGTTGACATAATAGTCATATTCTTCTACCCAAACTCCCCTTGTTTTTGTGAAAAATCAAGCCCTATACACTCGCCTTGTAATAATTTTTTTGTAAAATATCAAGCTCAAGGGGGGGTTTAACCCCAAACCCCCCTTGCGTACGCCCTTGGTTTAAGGAACACAATTACTATTGGGTCCATTGTTAAAGTAAATCGTTTAAAGAAATAGATTGACAAAGAAGGAAATTTGCAACAGTTCCTACAGCATTCATGCGACCATTGCCCTGGACTGCAAAAAGTCTTACAGCTCAGTGCATAACATTCACCTGAAATACATGACGAACTTATTACAGCTATGTATCGTAAGTGCATGAACAGTTTGCTGGACCAAATCAAAGCTTCGGGTATTTTCAATTGTTGGTGAAACACAAGATGTAAGCGACAAAGAACAACTGACATTTTGCATACGGCGGGTTGATGATAGCTTTGCTATCCGTGAAAATTTTGTAGTAGTGCATCAAGCTGATAGATGCAATGCTACTGCAATTGTCAAAACCATCAAAAACGTTCTTCTAAGTTTGGGAATTGATATAAAGAAATGTAGAGGTAAACCTGTGATGGAGCTTCTGTGCTGCAAGGTGCACTCAATGAGTTGGAGCTCAAATAAGAAGAGAAGCAACCACTGCACTTGGTTTACATTGCCTTAATCATAATTTACAACTCATACTTCAGGAAGTAGCAGCTATTAATCTTCTCATTAGAAATGATCTGACAACTGTACATTCCATTTGCAATTTGCTACGAGGTTCTCCCAAAAGATTGGCTTTGTTTCATTCTATACAACAAGAAAACAAAATGAAGTCATCTTTGAAACCTCTCTGCCCTAGAGTACAAGATGGACATGCAGTCCAGAGGCGATTCAATCTGTCCTAGAAAATTATATCAGTCACTTGTAGTCCTGCAAAGTATAATAGAGGAAGGAAGGTGCAGCGAGGTTTAAAGTCAGCTCCTGGCAAGTTTTCTTTGGTCTTCATGTGGGCAGAGAAATCATCTCTGCAGCTGAAGTCCTAGCTGCTGGCCTTCAGAGGACAAACATGGCTACATGTGAAGCAATAAAACGCAAAGACATCTCAAAACAAGTTTGCAGACAAGAGAGAAAAACCTCCAGAATTTTTCAAGCAAATTTTGAAGGAAGCAGAAAAATTGGGCATATAACCCCTTGTGCCACGCTGGAGAAGACTCCCACGCAGGATTGACAATGGTTTAGATCAGGGCTTATCAAACTATTGGTCGCGACCCCAGTTGGCGTCGCGAAATGTAATTATGAGGTCACGAACAAATTAGCTTGACAAATCAGGTATAGGTTTTCGTAATCTTTGCAAGAAAAATATAAGTAGGCCTGCAGTGAATCTACTTCTACTAGAGTTTTAGGGGCAACACCGTGCTTCATGCTGTCAGTTGTTTATTAGGATGTATGCGTGAGCTATCAAAGGATAATAATCAACCAAACACAATAAATTATGCGTAGAGACCGCAGAAGAGGCCATACCCCATTTCTACAAGCAGGAACGGAAACGTCCGACACCGGTGCAGAGACGGTTAAACCAGAACCAGGCTGATGTTGCTATTCAAGAACTTCTCGGGTTGTATTCGAATGACTTGCTTTCGATCTCCCCAAAGCATTTCGTCAATTAGATACGCTGGAACGAAGAAGCACATTCAGTTTGAAATAGGGTCAGCTAAAGTACTCAACTGGTGTTACGCAGCATTGGTGCTCATCACCCACATTCAAACGTTGCAGTATACAATTCCCAGTTTTCTTATCTCTAATGTATGCAGTAATGTAAACAGCTGAGGGAAACGCTCATCGAAACAAAAAACATCGAAAGATGTAAAAAGGTTGGGTCAATAACCTTGTGGTGCACCGGCATTTCGGTGCGTTGAAAGTGCTTGGCATTGTTGAATTGATGTCAAAACAACTAACTGACAAGTTTTCAGTCGAAAAGGCTTGAACAGAAGCTTCGAAGCATGTATGCACGTGACATGTACTTGCTTGCTCAAACGCANTGACTGAATTTATTGGTTGTTCTAACGTTTCACGTGAAACAAATTTTGTGCTGACAAGTTTTAGGGCTCTTCCTTTGCCGCTAGGCCGGAATCTTTACTTTAGGCCACTTTCAAATACGCCTCAGGGAGAGTAAAGCTTTGATGTAGTGCTATGTTTGCTATCATCACAGCAAATTAGAGTTGAAGACTCAGGCGCGCAACCAGGGGGGGCATTTGCACCCCCCGAAATTTTCAAAACATTCCACAGAAATTTCGACATATGCAGAAACTTTCAAAGAATGAAGGTGAAATTTTTGTATTGTAATTAATTATTTTTAAGAAAAGTGTTATTTGAATTTTTCTTTGTCCTACTGGTTAATTATCTCCTTACAAAATTTATCTTGAGACAGGCCATCTGAACGAAAATTTCGTAAATGATTGGTATTTAACCACAAATTTACTGGAATTACCAAAACTTGGGAGATCGTTTAAAATGATGGTGTTTCTAAGGCATTTTTTATCCTTTTGTTCGTGTGCCACTTTTTTCTGAAACAGGCCTCATTTTGACCTTATGAAACATTATAACATTACTGTTGAACCGTGCAAACTACTGAAACTTTCAAAGTGATAAGAGAAATCTTGACATATTGGTTGTTATTTAAAAAGTTTATAGCCACGACAAGCCGCTACTTCTCCTACAACAGTGCTCTTCAACAAGGGTTCCGCTAAACATGTAGTGGGGTTCCGTGAGAGTTTCTCGTTTTTTCGGGGAAATGATTTTTGCTTCAGTATGTTGATACGTCATTGTGAAATTGTTTAGATCACTGTGCCGCATTCAGACTCCAAGTAGGCCAGTTAGTTATACAGGAGGTTGAGTGTAGACAGCGGAACAAAAAATATTGGTAGTTTGTGCGTCACTTGTTTTCATTGTTGTGCAGTTAAGAAGAACATTATTGTTGCATCACAGTTATAAGATGTTGCGGATGTACAGTTCACAGTAGACTGAGTAGAAAAAGTAGACTCAGCCTGAGCCCCGAGTCTAGTAGAGAGTAGACCGAGTCACAGACTAGAGCTGCTGTTCAACCTTTGTGGGAATAAAGTAAATACAATGTGAAACCCGACTTTTTACTATTTAGTCAAGCCAGATGAAGCAAAATAGCATATTTTCATATGTGAAGCGAAATAATA
>JGI24158J21664_10006399_pt1 | contig 15525 bp, 7 predicted proteins | sample Ectturendosymbi3_FD_21664 | JGI IMG/M metagenome (IMG submission 21664)
GAGAGGTTGTCCAAAGTGACAAACTTAGGCAAACAAATTGTAATGAATTCTTAGATAATTTTGTTATGAAGAAGGCCAGGACAAAACCTTTTAGCTGTTTGCTGTGTCATGTTCAGCCTTACTTGATTCGATGATTTTCGCATTTTATTTCTTTATACGTAGGCCTATTTCAATAATGAGAGCATAAGCGAAATTTAAACCACTCCAGTCGCCACGGTGGGCAATGGTGAGCTCAGACCTTCCAAATTTCAATATGAAACACTATAAATCAGTAAGGATTTTTTCAAATTTTCAGAATCGTGAACCAATAGTTACAACCATTTGGGTGCGTTTCACGTGACGTAGGCCTATTTTGCTCGTGTGTGTGAGATTTTTATAGCCGTGCTAAGCGAGTTGCAACGTGGTCCTCACGTTGCACTTTAAAGTCTTCATGCCGCCACACATACTATATAGGTGCAGTGTGTTTGTTTTTTTATGAACACAGGTAAGAAAAAGCAGATGTGATTCATGAAACAACGTAGACCATGTGTTTTATTAAATATTTCAATTGTAGCGATTTCGGTTGGTTTGCCTGTGGCAGTTAATAATCCTGTTCCCGCCGGCCAAGTAGGATTTCAACAAATCCGTGCAATTTAACGCTTTTGCGTCGAAGGCAGCAACAAACGCAGTGATCGTGTGCACTCCAGTAAGGATTAAGAATTTTTTACTAACCGTACTTTCAGAGCGTCATTTTCGGATTTTGGGAAATAGATTTAACGTTTTCCATTTTTTTCCTCGCAACAATGAGAGAGGGGGCCTCAAGTGGATTAGCCTATGGCCTCGCATAAGTTAAACCCGGCCTGGATACAGGTCTATTAAACTGTAAGAATTTTCGTCTTCAGGACCAACAAAGCAAAACGAACGTGAATTGCAAACATGCACCGACAAAAAGCGAAGTTATCATATCACATTATTCAAAAGCCGAAATAAAAAAATATTGGGGAACATAATCCACTTGCTACGCCTATGCCCATATCAGTTAGTATGAACGGTATTTTCGGCAACCAGCGACCTGTCTACAATTAATACCGATTCCAGTTGCTACCATGGGCGTACCGAGGCAAGAACTACGTTTGACGCCCACATGCTCGAAACAAGGTTCTTTTGGGAGTAAATGGACTGTATTGAAGGAAGTACTTGCGATATTTATGAGATCTTCGGCGCCCCCCAGTGATTCGGGGCACAGGACAATCTTCACCCTCGCCTTCCTTTTGCCCCTGGTTGCTACTTCACCAAGGTATGAAACTTCCTCCTCAACGACGTTTACTTCTTCCCGTCGTGTTTAACTAGCAACCAGGGGCGGATTTACCTATATGCTATATAGGCTTAAGCCTAGGGCCTCAAGATCCATGGGGGCCTCCAAAAAACTGTGGTACGCATAGAGTCAATGGCCGTTATAAGATCATTAAGATTAAACTTCGCCAAACATTTGTCTTAATTATTATTTGCAATATTTGGTTTTATCCGACTTTCGTGGAGACAACGCCAGAGTCTTCTAACGAGTTTCCATGAATCTCAGTATGACAGTGAGTCAAGCCGCACGTCAGCGACCGTGTCGATATACTCAAAGCATGCTGACTGCGTTTGCTGAATCGTACCGATTGTTATGTGTGACTCTATCAAAATAACTGGTGGCTGTTCATGTTTGAAATGCACCTGATCAGTGGCAGGGGTGCGAACCGCTCCCCTGCCAAGCCAAATGTGAAAACCAGGCCCCTACCTAGCTTGTATATCGGTATTTACTATTCTTTTGGTTTCAGTAGATTGATGCTTTTTTTGGGGGTGTTTTCCGGTGAATTTGGGTTTTTGTATATTAGTTCAATACCGGATTTGCCGTTGTTTTTCAACTATTTTCTGAGTGTTAGCCAGTGGGCTCCCTTCAGCTAAGTTTCCCCCTGGCTCAATCCTCTAGTTACGTCACTGCACCTGATCAAAACAAGGTTGTACTGCAGATAAGAGCTATGTGTAGGGCTAGCAGCAGTATTCCAAAAAAAAAATTTTTTGCAGGGGGGAACAAATGTGGCAAAATTTTATTTTCACCACTCGAAACTAGGAAAACACCTTTTTATCAAAAAATTTGATGGGAAAATGTTACATTTCAAAATGCTGGGGCGGCCTTGCCCCCCTTTCTCACGCCCATGCCCCTAAAACTTCTTTTGACAAAAAGACTGGGGAAGATAAAATATACTTACCAAGACGCATATAATGATTTTGAAAAATAATGTTCACTGATATTTATTTTAATATTTTAACATTTGAACCAGACATGAAGTTCACAGAACCCAGGCACACACTTTCTGATTGACAATAACAGTCACAGAACGGTTTGTAACGGCGTTGGTGGTTTGACCACAGGATTACAGACACTTGTTCGCTGACACTTCGTAGAACACTACTAACTCGTAACACTTGATACAATACTAAACTCAGAGAAGGACACGAAAATAACATGTTTAAGAAATAGAGTCCATCCCTGGCTAAGAACCGGTGAAGCACGAATGCGTTGTGGCCTGCACATGCCTTCAAACTAACACTGTAACAGCCGGGCACTCAATCACAAAGTAAAACGCGGTTGCAGTGTTCAAAGAATAAGGACAAATACCAGTAAAAACAATCTGACTGCATCAAAGCGTGCAACCATACTTTGTTGGACTTTTTGTATGGTTCAAGAAACAGGTAGGCCTACACATTTCTTCAATAAGGCCTCCAAGGTAGGAATGTTGTTACAATGAACCAGGTTACTATTAACACTGGATGGCCACGGCAGGTTGTGCAGAGCACTACAACCAAAGTTATAGGACACGCAATCTCTGCATGTATACCTTCCATAAACACCAAGTCATTTAATAAGACTTCACCAATACAACACCCAGTTTTAATGTTGTTTAGTTCAAGAAATAAATCATCAAAAATACAGCCAACAAGTATGGCCTCAATACTCTCCCTTGTCTAACCCCATTAGTAACATGAACAGTTCGAACAAATTCATATGTGTAAATAATTTCAAATAAATTATGTATAACCATTTTCCCCTTCTATTGTTAACATTAAATGTACCCCTTCACATAAGCAAATGTACCACCAGGGGTACATGTACCCCAGTTCTATAGTTTCTTTTAGTATTTTTGACGTCAACACCGTTGTTGAACAGTAGCAAGCATAATTAGTAACGACTTTTTTGTTTTTTAGAAGTTTCCATTTTTATGAGTTTTCCACTCGAAGACCTTGCGGTCATTCTCCTCGCCCTGATATCTGATTTTTTCAGATATTAAATGAAACTGTCTTTCTGATGTGCATTCAAATCAACAATTAACAGAGTGAAAGCAAACGACTGGCGCTTGCATTTGCTTGGATCGCACTTGCACAAGAAATGCACGTTACGCATCTGACGCACTAGAAGCACTCGACCCCCCACAACAAAGGGTCACAGGATCATCAAAAACAACGTCAGTTATCGCCCCTTTGCCGGAATAGCTCCAAAAACACAAAACGAACTCTTCGCCATGGCTCGTTCGCATCAACATCAACACTCAACGTGTCCCCCACGCTCTAAACTCGTCATCACAAAGAAAAAAGAGGGAACTGTGACATGAAACAAACATAATTGGATCGACCAAAAAAACAAAAATACGCTGATTACGGGAATTTTGCACAATGACCACAATAACCCCCGTGTTCGAGTTCGCCGACATCCAAACTGTTATTAAGACTGCGGAACCGTGACAGCAGCTCGTGCGTCCACTACAGACTATAGAAGAAGCGCAAAGTAAACCTCGAAATCGCCGTTACGGTTTGGTCGATTGTTATTATTTGCGGGGGGGTGGTGGTGTTGTGGAATTGCGCATCGTGATGACGTGATTCCGACGCAGGTACAAACCCGCAGGTAGGGGTGGCGGAACCAGGAGGTCCGCATGGTCCTACGCTCACCCACTTTTTTCTGGGGGGGCCTGGACCCCCACTTTCACGTTCCAATTTTGCTTAAATAGGTTCAAGCAACACAATTAGCTTTGGGTCCATCGCTAAAGTAAAAGGTTCCTCCCCACTGCGCCGTAGACAGGACTGAACGTTTTTTTTGGGGGGGGGGCAAAATAAATTTTTAGGGGATAAAGATTTGTTTTCATGAAATTTTTAATGATTATAATAAAGAAATTTCTGGACACAATAAAACTTGAGGAAACTACCCCAAAATGCCTTCCGTGGCAACGGGGCATGCGTAGGCATCACTTACACGAGGACCACGCCGTGAATCCTGCACAAAGGTCAAAAAATATTTTCGTGTCAATGAAATGCGCAGCATGCCGAGTTTCTTTCAAGAATCGGCGCATAGCAGTTAAGTACCGTTAAACGTTGATGCTCTCGCACACACGGCAGCGCAGAAATCCAAAAGATATAAATTTGCTGAAGAGTCAAACACAGCAGAGGAACAGACTGGATTGTTATTCGGCAGAAAAGCTACGGAACCTGCCGCTGGACACGTTTGTACAGCGCTGAGTCATGGCGAACGTTTGACAAGTCAACACAGTAAATGCGCAAAACACAGCTTTCCAGCCACACATTTGCATGAAGGCTACCGCGCAAATCAGGGCGTAGTTTAGGGGAGGGGGACACAAGACACAGCCGCAACCCCAATATTTTGGCCGGCAATTACTGAACCGTTAACGCGTTAAACCAATTGCTTGTTCGAGTCGACATTTCCCGACCTCCCAAATTTTTTCCGGCTAAAAATCTGCACCACTTAAACTACGCCCACCTGTTTATTGCTTCCCTGACCAGGTCAACCAATAGCAACCTTCCCTGACCAGGTCAACCAATAGCAACCTTCCTTGTCCCAGGTCAACCAATAGCAACCTTCCCTGACCCAGGTCAACCAATAGTAACCTTCCCTGACCCAGGTAAACCAATGGCAACCTTGCGTAAAGCGAAACACAGTCATGCGCGAAATGTTTGATGAATAGTTGAACTTCCACCATTGTTGCGCAAAAACTGCCACGAAATCATGATGAGGTAAAGACGGCTGTCCGACAAAAACACGATTCACTCGCTTCCTGAAGTAAACGATTCTGCGATTTCCTGCAAAACAAAGAAGTCAATGGGATTAAGGAAAGTCGCTCGTTTAAACCAGAATTATAAAAACCTTGCTTTTACAGTCACAGCGAAGGGTAATTGATGAAACCTTAAATCAGTGTTCCCCAGCATTTCCTGCAAGATGCAGATGACCACCCGATGACAGCGGGATGTTCTACTTCCTCATTGGCATCGACTGCGTTGTTCTTAGCATAGGCGTGGCCAGGAGGGCCCAGGGGACCTTTCCCCCCTAAATGTTTAGCATATATAGTCATTTTGTGGTCTGAGAGGCGGTATCCCAAACAAAATAGTTTTATTCGCCTAAATTCAAACACTTTGGCCCCCAATTTTTTCCTCCCAAATAATTTTGAATTTTAGGCGGGCTACGGTTCTTAGTTCAGCGTCAGTCACGAAGGCAACACGCAATAATGTAGAAAATCTAAATTACTGGTATCGTTGTCGTCAGTATATGTTTCAGGCTGAGCGTTGTCGCGCCCATACTTATCAGGCGACACAAATGAATGTCAACTACTCCCATTTACACTTTCCTCCCAACACAACTGTCGTCTGCGAACACCAGAGCGTGAATGTCATCAGCGCAGACAACTCACATCCGGGTAAGGTTTGGACAACAGACTCTGTTTGTTCCTGCGTCCCGCATCGGATGGAGAGACGCAGATCTCCAGAGAAGGTATAGACTGGGGAGAGGCCCAATTTCCGGAAACGTTCCTCGGGGCGCGGATAGTCTGCGGGCGAAATGTCGTGTTTGGCATTGTGACGATGTTACCAAAATCACAGAACGGATAATGCATTTCGCTTTGTCTGAATTAAACAAAGCGATTTGAAATCCTAAGCACTGAACCCCACACTAAGGTTTTATCTATTTATTTGACTGTCCCAGCTGCGTAAGCGAGAGCGTTCACAAAGATAGATTGATTTATTGTTTCATATGACTCAGCTGATAAACAGAAAAAATACAAAGAGCCATCGCTCAATATGGAAACCAACTGTCAGTGAACAATAGAGCAAATGAAAACACAACGGCAAAATAACTGATTCATGTAAACAAAAAGCATCACTGTGTCAAATGGGATTGGTGAAAGACCATGGTGGTCATCTAGTCAACCAAACCCGTTTATCACTTTATGCAAAATGTTAAAAAACAATAGTTGGAAATCAAATACATGCAGTTGGAAAAATAAACAAACATAGAACAACGCAGTCCCGTCGTCACGGGGAGGGGGGCTTTGGTGGGCTTAGCTCCCCAAATAAAGCTCCAAACCTCACCAAAACTGAAGTATGGAACACTGTAAATCAATGATGTTGGGTCGTATTAAAAAATGTCAATCCCCCTTCACGTAAAGCACCCCTACTGAAGACTTTCTGGCGACGGTTCTGGAACATGAAGTAAATTTACAGATGAAGAGAGCATGCCTATGTACACAGAGGAGTGGATCAAATTTAATTGCGGAAAGTTGTGTGGTCAAAAAATTTCTTACACAAAGTATAAAAATAAAAAGTAAAAAAAGATTGATGAGGTAAAAAAACAATACAAACCAGAAAGCTGTGGATTATAATTTCATGTCCAAAAATGGGACACAGAAAAGAGCGGCAGAAAACTTAATACAGTCTGGTATTGAAGAACACACTTTTGAGCCATCAAATGTAAGGGAGCATTTTCCTGAAGGGTTGACTCTACGTAAAAACAGGTTGTTGTAAGTGGATAGTCTTGTGGGATAAAAATGAATTGAGCTGATTGGAATACAATAGTCATCAAAATGGTTGGGAAGCAGTTTGTTGTGTTAAAAGTGCATGAATTTGCCTACGGATAAGGTACAAAATTTGGGAAGGCATAGTACGTTTAAGTGTGTCAGAATGGTTGTCCGATTTCTTCACGTTTCTGAGCACATGTAACGTTTGTCACTTCACAGTTAACACTTGTCACTTCATAGCTAACGTTTGTTACTTCACAGTTAACGTTTGTCACTTCACAGCTAACGTTTGTTACTTCACAGTTAACGTTTGTCACTTCACAGCTAACGTTTGTTACGTCACAGTTAACGTTTAACACTTAACAGCTAACGCTTGTTACTTCACTGTTAACGTTTGTCACTTAACAGCTAACGTTTGTTACTTCACAGTTAACGTTTGTTACTTCACAGTTGACGTTTGTCAATTCACAGCTAACGTTTGTTATTTCACAGCTAACGTTTGTTACTTCACAGTTAACGTTTGTCACTTCACAGCTAACGTTTGTTACGTCACAGTCAACGTTTAACACTTAACAGCTAACGTTTGTTACTTCACAGCTAACGTTTGTTACTTCACCGTTAACGTTTGTCACTTCACAGCTAACGTTTGTTACGTCACAGTTAACGTTTAACACTTAACAGCTAACGTTTGTTACTTCACAGCTAACGTTTGTTACTTCACAGTTAACGCTTGTCACTCCTGATATGTCCTGTTTAACGTCAATATCCAGTCCTGCAATTGACATTGCCTCTGCAGCTTTGCTCTTTACGGAAAAGGCCGTCTGCAAACTAAACTCTGCATTTACTGGAACCAAGTTAGGGATCTCTTAATGTTAGTACCATCGTATGTAAGTAACGAATTATGAAGATATAAGTGAATTATGTTGGAAACTATCCTTCGCGTGGGTCGTCTTGATTTTAGTAAAAAAGTAACGCGGGAATTATCATGAAATTTGTTTATTTTCGTAATAATTGAACAGAAATTCAATTCACCAATTTTATGTGTTTAAAATTCAGACGGTTCTAGTTATTTACCTGAAAAATCATCAAGCTCATGTCAACTACACGCTGTACGTTCCATGTTTAATGGAATATGAAACAAATCACAATCATTTTTGAAGTGCGGGATTATTTGAAGCTAAAATCGCTGCGTAGTTGTCGATTTCCGCAGAATCAATTATACACAACTTTTAACTACAATTTGCAGCATTGCCCCTATGCAGGAAATGCATTTAAAATATTTGATAAATGCACACGTGCACAAATTTTGCGACTGTAGCTGACATTTTTGAGTATGAAGGGTCGGGCATGTACTGATCGAAGACACCGTATTTTTTCACAATTTCCCAGCAATCGATTTACAGCAGCACTTCTCAACCGGTGGCCGCGAAGCTCCTTCAGGTGGGCCGCGAAATGTTCCGAGATAACGCAATAATTGCGCTTAGTCATGAGTTCTGAAACAAATGTTTCGTTAAGTGGGCCCAAAATCAAAGTCTCGGCGAAAAGTGGGCCGCGACATCAAAAAGGTTAAGAAGCACTGATTTACAGTATTCCTGAGGTTGATTTTTTGCACTGTTTTGATTTGCGAGGACCTTCTCAACCTGACATTTCCAGTCAAACGCAGCATATTTCCTCCCTTAACCTTATTTTTCAACATCAGGGATAAAAGAAACTATAAACCTCATTTTTATCTTCGGCTGCAATCGACACATTTTTCAACTTACAGCCTGAAATTGCACAGATCGCGTGACGTCATGATCGATGATGTCATCACGGGCACTTGAAGCAAAGAAGTGATTTTCTCTTTCACCTGAAAAAACGTTATTCAGCTTGCCACGGGAAGCAGAAAAAAGTTAAGAAACTTACGTGCAATCACATTTAAATCACAAAACGAGTGAGGGTAGCGCAGATTTTTGACGATGAAAAAGAAAATTCAAAAGCAACAAAACATCATAGAAGTCAGAGCAAACGTATGCGCCATAACGTTTTTTGTTCGGGTTCCTTCAGTCAGAGAAAATGAGCTATTAAGCTCTAAGCGTAGACGTTTGATGTGAGTGCGTAAGCGGGTGAGCGAGTATAAGAAAATGCATCGTATTGGAGCATTGCCTGGTTGCAATTAAAACAGAAGTTAGATCCATTAATATTAAAAGGATTCCTTGTCGAACGCGTGGGTTAAACTCAGGAGCGCTGCCCCTTAAAGTGAACACCGTAGTTTCGGATTTACTCGTCGACAGTCTTCACGTGTGCATGTGAAAGACTCACTGGGGAGTTGGAGTCTTGGCCGCGGTTGCTGGACGCAAACAGCTGTGGTCAAAGTATCAGGCAAGGGAGGGACGGTGAAAAGCCATTAAGGTGTTTAACCTCTTTCTGTTATCAGGTGAAGACCATCCATAGACGCTCTGACAATTGCCCGATCAAGATTAACCGACAAAGGAGTATATAGTACGAAATACACTGATAGTTTGAAATCTTCGAGCAAAGGTTGCTCAAAACACATGGTGTGGTCGAACACTGTTCTCTCTAAGAAAATTTTACACTGAGCAAATGTTTGCTTTGGTGCGCAACCATGTGCAATCACAACTACTGAAATGTTTCAAGGGTTTAAAGTTATATGCGACATATAAACGACACGAAATGGGAATGCTGCAAGTGCACAAGAATGGGATTTCACTGCGCAAGCGGTCTGCACGCACTGCCCAGTTGCGCGCCTCAGAGGAAAACTGTGGTCGAGTGTGAGGCCAAAACAATTGCAAAGACATTTGCGTAGATTAAATATTTCCTCATCAGAAACATTCATTCTGGATCTCAGCTGAGAAAGTGAAGTCATGCACCTCTGCGTTGGTGGCATTGTGTCGGAGGCCAGGGGCGTACTCAGGCCAGGGGCGTACTCAGGCCAGGGGCGTACTCAGGCCAGATGGCGTACTCAGGCCAGGGGCGTACTCAGGCCAGATGTCGCCCGGGCCAAGAAACAAATTTGACCCCCCATGTTCGAACCTGAGGTCTTTCAGAAGCAAATGTACTGCATTGAAAAAAGTGCTTGTGGCATGGTTGGGACTTTTCGGCGCCTTCGCAGTGATTCGACGCACGGGGAATCGTTCCCCTTGTCCCCCTCGTTACACCCCTGTTGGAGACACTTGACATTCTTGGGAAGTGAAACTTCTAAGCAATTTTCGCTTGTTTGTAGTCACTCAGGTGAAGAGTTGCTTTAGGCTATGAAAATAACCAAGCTTTTTGGACCGTAAACAGCACGAGACATATTTCTTTACAATTTTCAACCCTGTAAATTGCAAGCAAAATCTTACAGGAGAAATTATGAAACACTAAAAGAAGACCCGAGAAAACACGCCGAGTTTAGTTTTAAACAAACGCTTTGACCAATATGCTGTTTACGGTCATAGTGTGTGTTTTAAACTACAGTCGGCGTGTTTTATATAGTTTAAAACACGCTATGAGCCTTCCGACAATTGGCCCTAGTTTTTTTTTCTGTTATCAACTAAACTGAAAAACAAACCAGAGCCAATTGTCGGAAGGATCATTTCAAGCGGCGGCATTGATTGAGCCACATAAAGCATTGCTGCATTCATTTACTTTGAAATGCATAAAATCACACAATGGAGTCTCAATTTTGCAGCAACACCAGGGCGGGATTATCCGGATAACGCTTAACTGATAGTTTTTTTGCTCTCTGACATTCGGATATATTTCTGCCCGTTACCCGGACAAAAAAGTATCGTTACTAACTTTGCTCTTTTTTAGTAAGTTTGGATATTCTTTGTTTCCAGAAACGGGCGAACTAACCTCTGCAAAACCACGCAATTATTATTTTTACAGAAGAGTTCTTTCGCATTGTAAAGTGAAACCTGTGCAGTGCTTCGTAAGAAATGCGTTGCAGAAGCAGTAAAGGTTAAAAATGCATGATTTTTTTCCATATACGATCGTACAGTTAATTTGCGTATATTTACAGTAAAACTGTGTCATGATATTACAATCAAATCATCACGCAAAATCTCATGAAATAAATTGAATAAGAATTCGCTATTACAGTATAATCCGGTTAACCGGTTAGCTAAAATACAAATATCCGGATATATCCGTTATCCGGATAGTAAAAACGATTGATATCCGAACTAACCCTATGCAACACCGATTGATAAAAATCGTGTAAAACCGTCAACAACTCTCAGTAAAACTCGTCACTTACGCTGGGCATTGTCAAACACAGTGAGCGCCCTGTGCTTTTCTCCAACATGCTGATCGTCCTCCAGCAAAGCAAGTCTTCGTGCGAGTACGCGATGACGTCGCTGCAGCTCCTCTTTTTGCAGCATCAGCATTTGCGACTCTGCCGAAAGCATTTGGCAATCCTGGATCGCCTGAAAGAAAGGCGGTTTGTCAGTGATTGTTACGTGTGCGTTGCAGCCTCGACGCATCGACACAGCTACAATATCCTGGCGAATGTAAGTTCATGAAGTGGCCAAATAATTGTATGGTTCACCATTTCACCGATGTGTGATTTGACTTCGCCAGAATTGTATGTTTTCACTCAAGACACTTAAGTTGGAAACATCCTATGAATTATTTACGAAATGTCCACGAAAGAGCATTTGCTGCAGTCGATGCTTGTAGAAACACCAGCGGGGTGAACCTGCCACGACGGTAACGACGATAATTCCAGTTTTAAACAACAGGCTGCACATCTAGTTATCTGCCAGTAAGAATCGTTCGGCAATTCGATCCTCCAGTTTCGCAAGCAAGGCACGCTATTGCTGATAATAATCAATGCACGTAAACTTACTGTAGACATTCGAATGCTGACTCTGATTGGAATTTCATAAAAACAAACATACACACCTGGGTAAGAACTGCTCGCATTGAGACAGCGACAGGTGGAGTGCAAAGAACTCTCTTCAGGTTTGTCATTCTAAACACACACAAGGTGAAAGAAGGTTTCAGGTTGTTATTCAAATGCACATGAACAAAAAAAACAAAACAAACAAAAAACGAAGATGTACCTTGCATTTAAGCAAAAACCCAGATCCCGAGTTGAACAAAAATAAAACTATGACAGTTCCGCCTCTGGGGGGATTCCAGATGATTAAAAAAGCAATAAAAACAGAAGAACAAAAGTTGGAGCAAACGTGTTTGACTAAAATGAACATGAGCGAAATCATTCGTGTCACTTCAGTCAGATATGTTCGAAAAACTGCTCCGTGCACCTCTAAGCATCAGACGCAAATTTCTTTTATATACACAACAGTGAAATATTTCTGTGTCAGTTGGTCGAAATTGTTAATATTTTTTTGCTTTTAGTTGGAACGCGACAGCATGCAAACGCAACTGCACAGAAGGCTAGTCAAACTACAGCGCCCATTGCAATTCGCAGCGTTGATCAACATTTTACAAAAGAAAGGGTTTTAAGTTTACGCTTTACAACTGTGAACATCCAGCACCACAGTACATCAAGCAACATGATTAAAAATTAACCAATCCTTGAAGCCTTTCACCAATATGAGGATCAATGCCACAAACGCGAGACAAATGGAGAATTAAATGCAATGCTCGTGTTGACAGAAGACTTAAGGGGGAACACATTTTTTGTCGCGGAAACTCTGCGAAGTTAACCGCACACATCTGGGGCTAATTAATTGAATACTGCGACAAGCGGTAATTTGTGGTTCACAGTGAAGCGCTGACCCTTCATGAATACACGCGTGAAAGCAGGGTGGTTATCACTCGTGCACTTAGAAGTTGTCCTCATACAGCAGCGGTTCCCAAAGTATGGGTCGCGACCCAAACATAGGCCGCGAAGGATTCAAAATGAGTCGCGCCAAGATGATTCAAATCTGTCAAAATGAACTTTTTCCTTTCATTTTTCAAGTACTTTTAATTACGTCATATACTGATTTATTGCATCATACGCATTTCATTTGGCTTCGTCTTATCAAAATTGGATTATTGCATCATAAGTAGGGCACAGCATTATTACGCCAGAAGTCGCAACAAACCCACTATTATTACAGAATTGCAACTAAACTTGCAAAAGCACATCAATATCTGTTGTAGTTTCAACAAAGCATCGATGAAGAGAAAAAAAATTCTGCTGCAAGAAAATTTTGACCTAACGATAAATTTTGACTTTTTTTGACCTAATAACATGGGATTCCCCCATGATATGAGCGTGAAACTTGGTTTGTGGACGTTTCATGAACTTTCAAAACGGCAGAAAAATTTTGACTTTATTGACTTTTGGTTGCCCTAATCATAAGTGTTTTTCCGAGAGTTTAAATGGCGGCGCAGCTCTCAGCCGTAATTAGGCAAACAGCTGCTAAAAGATTCGTTGATTGCGGAAGTCCTTTGCAGCTGAATAGTTCAGTTAATAGATCAGTGGAGTATCAGGGTTGATAGTATGAAAGTTTACCTATGTGGTATACTATAGCTTGGGTCGTGAGATGTTCACTAAACTCAGATTTGGGCAGCGCTTAAAAAAGTTTGGGAAGCACTGTCATACAGGGAGGTGCGCACGGTCGCGAACATATTTCAGTACGGCTACGTCTCGTAAAACGTTCAAGTAGTGTTTAAGCAAAATGGAAACGACGATTTCGATCATACAATTAAGAGACTAGAAACGATCGGATAAACGCAACAATTACTTGTATAATGAAGCTTTTATGACAATGACAAGGCCCTGAGCACATGTTTATGTCGCTCTTACATTACATTATAGGCGCAGTGATGTAACACCCGCTGCTGGTGAGATAAAAAGCTACTTAGCGTCTGTACAGCGACTCGAAGTTGCTTAACTTTCCAAGACTACTCTCTTCAGAAGCAAGCTTTTGCTAAAATGCGTTGAAAAGCAATAAGTGAGAACACCGCATGAGATGCAAAAATATCACAGAAAACTTATCAACACTTCGTCACAGACATAGCTTTGGAGACAAGGGAGTAATGGGGCTGGTTTCAGTCGAATCCATTCACAAGAACTGCTTTAGTGAACTTCAAACAACGCACTTAAACGAAGTGATATTGGTGTTTTGGAAACAACGACTTTCAATATGAGCGAAAGTTTTATTCGAAACGATTTGATTTTGTTAAATGATATGGTTTTGCTAAATCATAAGTCTTGTCTTTTTTGTTTCCACCACGCTTTTACTGTCACTCTTTTCCTACCCCACTTTCAAAGAAATCCTCCTCTCTTTTTCCTTCGAATTCTTTATCATTTCCTCGGATCTTCGGAGTTCAGACTTTCCCTCAACTTCCAGGCTGCCTGTTGCCACGAGACAGAAACATTGGTCACGTGACACGAAACAAACTGATTGACGGAAAGGCGAGATGGCTCTCAAAATGACAATAAAGAGCGTTCTTCTTTTTTTCAATACTTAACACACTTGCAACATCAGTGTCTCACACAAAAGCATGTGGGTGAAAGCGAAGAGTTACGATTCCGCTGCTTTCACAAATCACTGGTGACAACCCGAAAGGAGGAAAGAAAAGCGAGTGCAAATGAAACTGATCGTAGCTTCGAAGAAATACAAATGAAAATAAACGCACAGGCAGGAGCGTCATACTAACCAAAGGGGGAAAACTGAACAAAATCTATGTGCAAGTTTTGTTAACATAGCTTTAACAACTGAAACAAATACTATTTAAACAAACGTTCGAACCAACTATTTTAGTTGGAGGTGACAGTGGCACGTGAGCAGGCGAAACTGGTCCACGTCTATGACAATGCATACTAACAAGCAATAAAAAATTTGATTTTCTTGAAAATAACGTTCTGCCGAAATTAAACAAATCCATTCAAACCACGCTTTAAGGCAACAAAGAAAACTAATGAGTTTCCTCTCCAATCAAACTGAGCGTTAATGCATTCCAAAATAAAATCTTTTCCAATATCTTTTGTTCATACCTACAGAACAGCAACATTTATAGCAGTGGACATGACCTTGTTTGTTACGGAGGCGTTGAATACGTTCACGGTGCTGGTTGCCATAACAACATGCAAACAACCTTAAGACGAAATATTAATTTAAAACAGGGACCTCCCCATTTTTCTGTCCAAGGGTCACATAAGCTGTTACACAGCAGTTCGAGGGCCGGACGTCTTACGTAATGTTATTGTTTCGGGATATGTTACATTCTACCAAATCAATGAATGTTTCGAAAAATATTATTTTTCATTATTGACAAAATGTCTTTGCGACCGAACTAAAAGATTTCGCGGGCCGTAGGTTGGAGACTTACGATCTGAAGTATTCTTCTGCACTGTACCATTCAGCGCACAATGACAAGGACGGTGAAACACAGCTTGGTCAGCATTTTTTCATGCATTCCGCCGAGAACGAGCAAAGTTTTTGAAGTTTGAACTGTTGCGCCATTTCCTTTTTGACAAAGCAAGTCCAGTACAAACAACTTAGTAGCGTAAACCGGGCAACTATGTTTGAAACTGGCAATGCGTTTTCACGGTGTGCTTATTACAAGGAAAGTTATGCAGTAGTTACGAACAGCGAGAACGTTCAGGTAACTGGAGGCGACGGGTTTAAAACACAGGGAGAAACAACTTCGTAGCGCGTGACGTCGCTACCGAGTGTACCTTTTTGCGGCTGTTTAAGGATCGTTGGTCTGTGGCGTTGGTTTGGCATTGAAGCATCCATGAGCTTGTTTTTCGATGAAGAAC
>JGI24158J21664_10006403_pt1 | contig 15523 bp, 11 predicted proteins | sample Ectturendosymbi3_FD_21664 | JGI IMG/M metagenome (IMG submission 21664)
ACTTGCAAACTCTCAGACCAACTGACGGGCGAACTGGTCCGCTCAACTAAAAAGGAAATGGACCTAGCCCTAAGACCCTAATACCAGACACAAAAGATACACCACCACAAACACTACAAAATGGATATCCAGCAAGCAACCCTACTGGAAACCGTAACACTCTACGCTGACAAAACACAGCAGCAACGAGATATCGACGTAACTGATCGAATGTCCTCAGACCAACTGTCAGAATGACAATCAAAGCAATATCTGGATCATAATTGCATAGTTGCTGGAGGCCAAGATGCTTCAAATGCTTATGGATATTACGGGCCAAGTGGAAGAAGCAACCTTTCCAGTCAACTCCCGGAAAACAATCTTCCACAGTAGAAAAGGGAGCATGCTCGTGATTGCAGTATATAGCTTACACCCAAACTGATCTCAAGACAACTGCAAATGCACACTGTTTGTTGCTTCTTCAAAAAGACCCGTGCAAGGATGGAAAAAAGAGTTCTAGAGGCAACGACGTGTGCGTGATAGTAATCAAGCAGATACACGCTAGCACCAAAGCAGCCCAGAGCTAAAACAACTCAGCGCCAAATCGACGGCGCCAAATAGTCCCTTTCCCGCTTGAAACGTCGATCGCTATCTACCAGTCGATCTCAAAGACATTATGGGTAGATGGTATGACATTAACACCCTAGCTGATTCCATTCAGTGCGAGTCATCAGAATAAAGTCAGGCAATGACAAAAAGTGTACATAATTGTGTTGTGCAATATGGGCGCATGGGGGTACGCAAAGTGCATCAACTTACAATGTAAAAGAATTCTCGTTATATTTATTAATTAACGCATATTTTCCTTTTTGTAGTACGTAGATAATTTTGACTTGTTCTTTTTGTAAATAACTCGCATGCTGAAAAATTGTGAGCATCCCATTCTATTTGAATAAGGTGTAGGCTATTTAAATGGCGCAATTTGATAAAAGTGTGTTGTACTGTTATACTATTAATAATGGCTGTGGAAACAAGAACCACATCTTCTGATGTGTCCACCAAGCAAGATGTGAATGAGTTGGCTGGGAAACTTAACACAGTCATGGAAACTCTTGGAAAGAGCAGCAGTGCTCTTACTGAACTCATTATGGAAATGTGAGAGCTTCGTGAAAGCCAGCAGTTTTTTTCGGAAAAGTACGAAGATATGAAGCGTGCACTATAATCTTCTACTGAAGAGGTAAAAGCTCTCCTCTCCGAAAACCAGGACCTGAAATATCGTATTCAAAAACTCGAGGATGCCTCCTGTCAGACCAAAGAAGCCTTGAACGATCGTGTGCAGTATGGGCGACGAGAATGCCTTGAATTTCAAGGTCTGGTCTAAAAGAGAGAACACTGATAAGCTCATTGCCAGTGTCTCAAAGTTTACAAAGGTGGACCTTTCCGTTAAAGACATCAGTGTTTCACATAGAATAGACTCTCTGGGAAGTCTGACAGCAATCCGCGACTTACTATCATGGCACGATTCTGCTTGAGACGAATCCGAGATGAGATCTACAGCCAACGACACAGGCTAATAAAGGAATACAGCAAAACTCATCCACAGGAGCGCATTTATATTAATGAGAGTCTCACCAGGAAAAATCGCCAACTCTTCAACAAATTCTTGTTTTACAGGAAAAGCAATAAATTCAAATACGTCTGGACAAGAAATGGAACCACCTATCTACGATGGAATGAGAACAGCAACACCATTGCCATAACAAAAGAAAGTGAGTTGGTGAGATATAAAATCATTAACCATTAGCTAGGTGCAGCAATTATCTGTTCGAACTTTTATAACATGATGAAATGGATTTGGTAGATTCTTGTAGAAAATGCAGTAGGCATTTTAGTTCTGCTGTTCCTGTAATCTTCTGTGATATATGCAAAAAATGGTTACATTAAAAATGTTCAAACTTGACTGATTCTCAGTTTGCTGCATTGTCTTCAAGTATCATGCCTTACTTTTGCCATATGTCTATTTGAGACTCCTTGCCTGTCAACTTAGACTGTGATCATAGTACATCAGATATTACCTAAAACTCCTTGCCATTACTTTCTGACCCAAGTGACTCTGAGTGTAAATATTATGACCTTCATGTATTCAACTCTCTGTTGACTAGTAAAACAATTACCCCAGCTTGTGTAGTTCATGTTAATATTAGAAGCTTGAAAAAGAACTTGGATAAACTTGTAAACTGTATCTCTGACATGAAAAAAAAACAGAGATAATAGCTTTCTCTAAAACAAAAATTAACAAAAAACATACCCTTTTTTTTAAACAAAAATATGTGGATACAATTTTGTACATGCTGATTCTGACCAAAAAGCTGGTGGTGTTGGAATATATATAAAAGATAACTTATCATTTCAAAGGCGAAGTGATATATGTAATGATTTGAAAGATGCTGAAAGCTTGTGGGTTGAAACTAATATTTGTGGCAGGCAATGCGTTTTGCAGTTATTTATAGACACCCTAAATATGTCTGTAAAGGTTTTACTGACGAAGCTAGTGCTATTTTACACTATCTAAGTGACAAGAGACTGCCATATACTGTATTATTTGTGGAAATATTAACATAAATCTTCTACAACACACAAGCACATCAGGTGTGCATAAATATATTGAAACATATGAATGCTGCAATTGTCAGCAAATAATAACCAGGCCAACTAAGATAACAGCAACTAGTGCATCACTCACTGATCACTGCTACACTACTTTTGATTTGGAAAAAGACATCCCTGGAATAGTTATCAATGACCTGTCAGACCCACAGGTGGGTTTAAGGTTGTGGGGGGCCTGAGGCAACACTGAAAAGGGGGCCCCTCGCATGACCTCATCATACTCAGCCAACCGTAATAAGCATTTTTGCTCAAACCTAAGATATGGCCACCGAAGGATACGTTCCTGAGACTATGGTATGACTGACATAGCAGAATGAAAAAGTGCAAAGCGGTGTTCATGATACACAACTTTGAAAACACTGACAGGTGGGAAGAAAAGGCTGGCAACACACAAAATTGGGCAATATTAAGTTGATATCGCCCCCACTTTTTCTTTTCATGCCCCATTTCTATGCATTCATCATCAATAAACTACAAAGTTTACCCCTTTGAAAGTTTCACACTTTCCACTTTGATAAAATGCTTAGGATTTGGTATACTGAATTTGTTCACTTTCATGTCTTTATGGGAATGCATGAAACCATAAACAACAACCAAAAAGATTTAAAACAGTGAATCGCTTTAAATTATATCCTTCTTTTTGCTGCTCCAGCCGGACGCTTTCTGTTCAAATATGGCATTTTCATAAAATTATCAATAAACCAAACATTCCAATCTCTAAAAATCATCATTTGGTGTAAAAAATTATCATTTGGTATAGAAAGTTATCATTTGGTATAAATATTTGCTGCTATTTGATAGCCTTTTCACAACTTTTTGGAAGAAATTTTAACCCATAATTTTTTAGGTATAGAAATTGGTTTGAATTTTTTCTTTATTTGCACATTGGAGATGGTGGTGGGTACCCTTTGAAAGTAAGGGGAAACTAAATTACACATGAACGTTGCTGTTTGGGCTCCTTTCAAATAACAGTACTTACACATTACGCCTGCTGTTGGGGGCATCTTTGAAAGCAAGCTACTTATGCATTACAACTGCTGTTGGCTGTCTCTGGGAAAACAAGGAATTTTGCATTACAGTTGCTGTTGGGGGCCCCTTTGAAAGCATAGTGCTAACAGATTACGATTGCTGTTTGGGGCCCCTTTGAAGGCAAGGTACTTACACATTGCAATTGCTGTTAGGGACCTTTTGAAAGCAAGCTACTTACGCATTACAGTTGCTGTTGGGGGCCCTTTGAAAGCAGACTACGTGCATATTACAGATGGTGTTGTTGGCTTCTTTGAATGCAAGGTACTTACACATTACACTTGCTGATAAAGCCCCTTTGAGAGCAAGGTTCAAGATCCTTACAGATTACAATTGCTTTTGGGTCCTCCTTTGAAAGAAATGTACTTACCACATTACAATGGCTGTTGGCAGCCTCTTAAAAGGCAAGGAATTTTACATTACAGTTACTGTTGGGTCCCTTTGAAATCAAGATGCTTTCACATTACAATTGCTGTTTGGGTCCCATGTGAAAGCAAGCTACTTACACATTACAGTCGCTGTTGGGGGCCCCGTTGAAATCTGAGTACTTACACACTACAGTTTCTTTTAGGGGCCCTTCAGTGAAGTTTAAAAGCCGAGTACTTACACATTTCAGTGGCTTTTGGGGGACCATCTGAAAGCAAAGTACCTGTACATTACAGTTTCTGAAGGGGGGCCATTTGAAAGTAGAGTACTTCCTTACGATCTGTTTCTAGCACATTATATGAGTGAATAATAAGTTTTCACCAAAATTAAAGAAAATTTATGCACGTAACACCTGAATGGGAGTCAAAAAGAGGGGGCCTGAGGTAAGTGCCTCGCTCGCCTCCACTTAAACACACCACTGGTCAGGCCATTTACGAATTTGTATGCTAATCAAACAAATACTGCTATAATACATGACAAGAAAACTTATCATAAAGCGTGACTTTACCAACTTTGATTCTGAAATGTTCCTTGAGACAATTAGTCATAAATTTCAACATTTACCTCAAACTGAGGGTGACCCCAGTAAGGATTTTAATCGAGCCTTTTAAGTTTTGGGTGACAACCTCAACCAACAGGCTCCACTGAAAAACTCTCTAGATCAAAAAAGAAACTCTCTCAAAAGCCATGGATAACAACTGGTCTTTGCAAATAAATCAAGAATAAAAATAAAATGTATAGAACTCAGGTTCGAACCAGATTCGCAAACACAAGAGCTCATAATCATTATAAGAAATGCAGAAATAAGCTTAATCATATCATGGAATTGAGTAAAAGAAACTACTGCCAATCACAATAATCTTCCAACAGTCATGATCCCCGAAAAACATGGAAACTGACAAATTCTCTTACTAAAAGTAAGGAAAAAGGTTTAACGTCCCCAGATGAACTGATAAACCCTGTAAATCAACAACCTGCCAATGACCCTACGCACAAGGCAAATATCTTTAATGATTATTTTTTATTTATTGGCAATCAGTTGGCAGTTGCTATAATTTCACTCGCTAATAAGCAATACCCGGTCTCATGCCATGGACCCCAGAAATCATTTGTCCTTCATGAGGCAACCAGTCAAGAGGTAAAAATAGTTATCGATAATCTACTAGTACCTTAAAGTGTAAGAATAAATGACATCCCTATACACATTCTCAAAATATGTAAGCAGACTATCGCAGACTCTATTTTAGGACAGTTCTTTAGATGCGTAAAATCAGCAATCTCGTTTAGCAAGATTCGATCTTGCAAACCGCGGTGTGCGCCAGCCAGTCTAACCGCACACTTTCCACGCTCGACTACTTGTATTTGACAAGACATCAGCGTACCCTAATCTTGCAGTTGCAAATTGCTCGGACACAGTGATAAGTGTGTTTTACTCTCCTGTTTTGATGCGCAGCCTGATGTTTTTGCAGTTAAGAACTGCTGCGTCGTAGCATTCAGTTTATTTTACTCCAATATCCTAACTTGCAAAGCTGATAGTTTATATTCAGTGCAATGACATACAAAATGGGGGAGTGCGGGTGGAAGAATATGCATATTAAGTCGACAAACTTCGCCAAAATATTAATTTGTGAACGTGAATATGAGTCAAATTGTGACAAACAGAGCACACTAAATACAATGACCACCATATGCCACTGACTGAAACCCCCCATGAAATAGGTTTGCGTACGCCACTGCATTGGCCTACGGTTTTGGTGAATCACGATTTGTTTAACCACTTTTCCGAAAACGCCCACATTTCCTAATACGTTTTGTTGCGTCCATCAAAGACTAATCGAAGCTGTTCAGGAGAATATAACAAATTTCTGCCTGATATCATTGGCGTCATCGTTGAGAACAATTACTTGTTGATAAAGCGAAAAAAGGTTGTTTGTTGAAACGTTCAGTACAGTTTCATTTACTGTAAACCATTGCTTGTTGCCTTATTGCTTCTCGCATGGCGTCACACTATTCCGAATTTGGTCTATTCAATATTGCTGCAACAAATAAAAATGAGGAAAATACAATCAATGAGTGGTGTAGGAGGTGGTGGTGCAAAGGGTGCAAGCGCACCACAAAAAGTTTTGCTTTGTCAAAAATATGGGCAAAATCAATGTAAAGCCGGGCAAAAACCACAGATATCTGGGCAAAATCTGTGAAAACCTTCACAAATTCCCTGGAAAATCTGGGAAAACTCCCTGAAAATATGGGCAAAAATGGCGCCCAATGTTGTTTGATTTGAAAAAATGGCGCCCAACCTGTGCGGAATTTTTAAAAAATGGCGCCCCACCTCTTTGCAAGACCCTATTTTATTGACGTAAATCTAAAAAAAGTAGTTCATGATCTTTGCATGTTTGTTGGTAGAAAATATTCGCACAAAAAGTTGACCAAAAATATTTCAGGCAAGTTTGGGGAAATTCGGGCCAAAACCTATCGCACCCCAAAAGATTTGCCTGTTCCTATGCAATCAATGATGCATGTTTGAAATCTTGTTGTCGCAGGGACATGCCAAGCAACGAATGATTTATTTCGGTACATAAAGACAGTGGTTGTTTTCATCGCAGCAGCATAGTATTTTTAAGTCAGTGCACATGTGGTAAAACTTACTGTAGCCATTGTCAGTATTTACATATCACATTTTGAATTAGGTTTGGTGCATTGTTACTTTCTGGAAAAAAATTCTGAGGTGATATGCAAACGTTAGTTCTGAATCATACCGTGGTGACAAAACAAACAATATCCTGTTGAAAAACTTTTTTCTGAATGTTCACCACTGTCCACTGTTCCACTTCATACCGACATTGTGATTTTCATCCAACACTAGAGAGAGCAGCTAGTGACTTTTATTGATTAAATTATTTTTGAATCAAAAGAGCTACCACAGGAGCGCTCACCTGGTGCTGCATATATTGAAGTTCTTTTTATGTTGTAAGGATTATGCGGATTGTTTATCAATGTCAAACGGCTTTCGAAGCCTGATCCGTTACGTCCGAAGTGATATATTTCTGTTGAGCTGTTTGCCTTCAAACTATTTCCCGAAAACATGGATGGCCAGCCTGGAAAAGCAACATTGCATAAATGTTTCTGCAACAGTTACATTCACAAGTTTGTAAAGGTAAAAATAAAAATCAAGCGTGAAGAGAAACCTGGATAAAAAAGCGAATTATCATAAAAGGTATATTTTGAGCTCTCTGTCATTCATCTGCGTCTGTTTTGAATTACTGTAACTACTGCACAATCAACAAATAAATCACAAAAGTTTCAAAAATCACATACAAATCATAAGCAATAAACAATGGCTTTCAGTGTTTCTCCAAACCTCTCACATGTTGCGTTGGTTATTTTTAATCTGTTACGTCAAGATTGATTTCATTCAACTTGCTTTTTACGTCTTTTTGAGTGTAACGAGTGGTCTGCGGAGCCCATACTCGCTGCTGATCTTGTAATGAATGTTGCACTGACTTGTGGTAATTTCATGGTAACACAGCGAGGGAACAAGTTAGTGGTAGATACGGTGTTTCAAAATTGTTACGTCTGTGTTGAACAAGGAATGCATGAACCGCATCAATCAGTAAAAGCCCCTTTTACGGCCGTCAAGTGTGACGGTAAAAATATTGACTATTTAGCATGAGTAAAATTCCATCCCTATCTGAAGTAATTTATTTGCCTGATTACAACACATAGTCAAGCATGCTGATGATCAAGGTGAAGTGTTACATGAAAAATCACAGTCTTGATATAAGGTTTTGTTTTCAAAAACGTTTGAATTACAATGAACCACCAACTGATTCAATTTTGCCATGCGTCTTTTTTGCTCAACTTATAAAAATGTTTGAAATTTTCACATGCATTGGACCACAGTAGGGCCATTGCACACGTCAGAGAGAAACATCCGCAAACAACCTTTTATTTGCACAACAGCGAAAAAAATTAGTTTAAACCTTGAAAAATTTTAACAGCAAACGAGGTAACACAAGGCTTTCTTGCATCGCACCCAACGCTTTGTACGTGCTAAGGCAAATAAACACTTCTAACCAAGTATTCATTATGCCTCTGCTACTAAACTTGCATCTGAATTAGTTATTTCCATATAAAGTTGCTAATTTGGATATGTTTCAACATTTTAAACGAACCAATAATGATGTCAAGCTCAAATAAATATCAAGTGCGATAAGTTTTTTGTATACGCAATCCAAATTCAAGTTGAAAATTGTACGTTTGTGTAACAGGAGCAAATATGCTTAGTTTATTTAAGAACTGTGATTTTATTATTTTATATAGTATTTGCTAGTATGCTACACGATATGGTTTTGTAGTACACTCACGAACACGATTCAAATTAATGAAAAGACCAATTAAGGTTTTAACAAGAACAAATTACACTGTATGATCAAATTAAGATTTGGTCTTGTGGTGGTTCTTTTAAAAATCCTAATCTGTTTGTTTTTAGTAAGTAGAAGACCAACCTGTCCTGAGAGACAAATTTAGGATATATGAAATATTCAGCTGGATACTTAATAAACAACCCTGTTTGTCGCACGTAAAACGAAATGAATCATCCACTGAAATGAGACGCTGAAAAAGGCTCGAGATACTCAACGCTGTTATTGTAAGAAAAAATTTACAGGTCAAATGAGGGAACTTAAAGTAAGGATTTGCAGTGTCGAAGACATGCTTGGAGATTTGGTTGTTGCCGTCGTAGCAGGAGATCGCGAAAGTAAACTCCAAAGTAAAATGCATTGTGAGCAGATTGAAGTGTTGCCCTCGTGGTATTTCGTCGTTCAAATATTAGAGAATTTACGTTTTTTGTTATGGAGTGATTGAATCGGACTCAAAACATGAGGCTGACGCATTGAAAAACACAAGTTGTACGTAAGAAATATGTGATTTTTTCATAGAAAATAATGAAATATACAGTACATAAAATGAACACACATTTTGTAGTAACTTCGTGTTTTCGCTTATGAGAGTTGACGAGGTAACCAAGAGTTACAGAAAATTTGTAGGGGGAAGTTTGCCGCACAAAAGTTTTTCGAGCAAATTTGGGGAAATTCGGACAAAGCATCCTTCGCGAATTACTGCATTTGTATAATTTGTACCAAAATCTATTATTGCAAGCCTTTGCTATAACAGTCAAGACAAGTGTTGTGAAGACAAGCATCATTGCATTGAAGAACAGCTCAATCGGAAAGACCGCCTTAAATGAAATCCTAGGAAATATAAAGCAAGCGTCCTTGTTTCACCTCGTGGCGGAGGTCCGCAAAATCATTGTTCAAATGAAGATAATCTGCGTTAAAAATGTTGTCGCCTAATATAACGAACAATTCTATATCAAAAAAACGGATCTATAACCGTTGATTATCACTCTGTTTCATTGGCAAAGATTGCTCTGCATGACATCCTGCAATCGATTTCTGGCGTGCTATGTGAGGCAGAACTTTTCTGTAGAATCACTGGTGACACAATTTGTATAACCTCATCAGATGCGTCAAATGAACGCATTCGACATCCACTATCTTCAGTATTTGCCCAACAACGTATTGCCAAGCCTTCACAGCAGATCCAATGGGCAGAGTCAAATTCATGGACGTTAAGCATAGTTACTGAAAGTGATTTTGGGATTGTTGCTGAAGACTGCGAAAAACAAACAGTTAAAGGAAGGCAGTTCAATAATAGTAAATCCACCCAACTGAGCTTGACAATTCAGACAATTTTATTTGGAAAAGCGATTAAATTAGGGAGAAGATTACATCACCAGCCTAAACTGACTTGAAGAAAAAGCGATCCGCTCAAACGTTCCTTTGGACATGACAAATGTCATGATAGTAATCATGTTGGGAAGGAAGACTGCGTCCCCCAAATTGTTACAAGAAAGATGACCCACAGGTTTCGACTACATCATTCCCCTATCTGCTGACTCTATCACAGAAAGATATAAACTGAAATTCGAAAGCAGTGTTTACCCACAAATACCCTGCCACAAATGGACCACACGTAATAAGCTACAAGCATTTTTCTTTGATAAGACAGAAAACAAACACAAGGTTCATCGAAGCCGTGAGGGCCTTGCAAGCACTACGCACTTTGTGCTTGTCGTGGAAACACAACGAATCCATAGTCCCAAGTGTTTCAAAAATCCTGACAAAAAAAAACTTTTTTGTTGAACCAAAACGCAAGATGCACGAACTATGACATTTATGTGGCGACTTGTGTGATATGCAATGAGCCAGTCGCGGATTTGGGTGGGGCTGACTGGGCTACAGCCAGGGGCCCCCAACATTTAGGAGGCCCCAATCCCTAAGTCGGTAAAAAGGGGTAATATATGATCAATACACATTACGTTGTTGAAAGATACCATCGCCAGTTGGAATGGAACTGATAAGTAGGCGCTCTGCGTTCACTCATTGAAATGGAAATTACTTCGTTGACGCAAACGTTATGTCCAGTTATGTGTGGTGTGTATAACCCAGCACATGCGCAGGTCCACACTGGGATTTTGGCACAACATTCACTTCTTTTTTATATTTTCCTTGCGGCATATCGAGCACATTGTCTTCTTCGTTTCCTTTTCTCCGGCAAGTGTTCTCACACATGTGCTTTTTGGCGTGCATCGTTCGAACGTCTGCCAACTCAAATCGTACTTCAATGAATGTTTTTTGATGCAGTCCATTACTTTTTTTCCATAGTAAAACTTTGAAGTAGCCTATGGCTTGTGGGGGTCATTGAAATGAAACTTTGAAAACAAAAGGTTGAAACCGCGCCTAGCAATTGCATTTCGGGTGGATGTGTTGAACGCTGACTTCATTGTTGGCCAGTACAAGTGCGTAGAAAGTAATTTGCTATAACGCTGTATCACGCAAGGTTTTATTTGAGTCAATAAAGCTGATTTTACTGTAACGATCTGATAATGCTGGGTAATATTCACTGCTCTCATGACTGATGTGTTCATCAGAGTCATTCAAATTATCTTCAGGTTGTATTTTATTTGCATTTATTATTTTCCTCATCTTTCAGAGCAGTTCAGTCGAAACATTACTGTGAATAATTAATCAAAATAAAATAATTTTATAATGTAGTGCAACCTGTACTGTTGGGACAAATTTATCTCAGTGTCAGAGACTGTAGGGACAAAAACATCCCAAACTGCAACAAAAAGCTTGAGTTATGCAAGTCTTATCACAAAATTTGCAAAAATAACTCATACTGACTTTTAGTGCAAGCAAGGAAAACCTCCAGTACCACAATAAAAAACAGTTTGACTGCTTTACGCCCAAAAGTTACAAATATAACTCTGTTTTGCCAAAGATTTGAACCATGTAGTCAACAGTGAACGTAGCAGGTCATGTGCAGTCAACTGTAACGGAGTTTGACAGATGAATATGTATCGGTAGCAACAACAACAGCGCTCAGAAGACTGAATTATCTCATCCCAACGTCAATTGAATCCAAAATGTAGGCATAAGTACAGACGAAACCAAGGCTTGGGATAAAAATAACCCAACAGTCACGAAAGGGTTGATCCGCTTCTGCAATAAGCAGAATTTTGGCCAAACAAATTTTCCACGAGACGGCCAGCGCACAGACGTACATGGATCAAACCAGATAAGAGGGATGACAGCGAGTATACGGCTTTATAGCGGGACTGTTCAATGTTCTAAGGCAAAATAAATAGGTCACGTATCCACAAAGCTTGCACGGTTATTTTGGTAGAGGAACCCAATTTTGACTCATTAGATATCTGTAAACATGAGTGGTTTGACAAACCTAACGCACAAATTAACATTTGAACCATGAACCACCATCGTCTGAATTAATTCTTGTACCCATTTGTGTTGTTCTCTGACTTATCCATTCGGCTTTGTCCACTTTATTGATTTTTTACCACCCATGCATGATTAGTTGCTAACCCACTTCACAGGATTTAGCATTTAATTTTGAAGGCGCAGCCTAGAGTACGTCATTAAACCTTACGAACCCAATACTTCTATCATTGTTATGCTGTCGCCTACTAGCAACACAAGCTGTGATAAATCATCGCGGCGTGATGCAATCAATGTAGGTTTGTAGCTCGGTATCTCACGTCAGATATTTTTCCAATTTTAGTGAAAGCAGTTATTTGAGAACCACGTATCTTCCGTTATTTTACTCGTTGCTTCTTGTGTTTTTATTTATTTATTCAGTCTTGATTTTGTTTGCTTTCTTATCTCTTGCTTTAGCCCTTCACCTTTTCACCCGTAATCATTGCTTGCCGATTTCAAAACTGAGGATGCATGTACTGCAGGAATGTGAAATTGATGTCCTATTAAAATATTTGCTGATAGATCAGGCTTTGTCGTTTTTGTAGAGATTAGTTACTCTTATTCGTGAGATTAACAAACATTTATGATCGTGTTGGTGTTGTAAATATCCTAAATGAAAACCGTAACCTACATTCCTCTATCATGAAAGATATTACTCATTCAAAATTCTCACTTTGGATTTTCCTAATTGATAATTACAAGAGGTAACGTTAAAAACGCCTACAACTGTAGACGGTGACAGCAACAGGTTTTGTGATTAAAACGTAAAAAACGGAAACACACTTTCCCTGCTTTTTCAGTCTTTATCCTTCAAAAATACTATTAACAGTATTGGACATCTAATAAGTGTCACAAAAACATTCCAAATAAATTTTCGATTTTCAATGACAGTTTGTGCAATATATCTTTGACAAGTATAAGAAGTGTTTGTAGGTGTGTTTTTTTATGGTAAGTATATTAACGTCAACAAAAAGACAAAAAACATCAATATGGTGAATGGTGTATCAAATCTACTTTTCCATTTTACTCACTTGGGTTTCCGCAACTTTCCGATTGTTGAACTCCCCAAGTGTTTTCGTTAGAAACATAATGGCAGAAGACAACTTTGTCGCAAACTTTACCCTGAGGACAACTGTAAGGAAAAACAAAACAAATTAAAAAATTATTTCTCTGAAGAAAACTGCTTTTGTTTAGACTGATAGCTTGAAAACGTAGCTTAATAACTTTTGCTGTTGTTTAACAGTTCCACAACTAAACACACTCAATATCACTTAGTGTTTTGGTGAGCAAATCCTATGATGAAAAAAGATCCTTAACGTTTTAGATACAATAAACGCACTCAATAGTGTGAAGTTTTCATTCTCTCTAGTGTTTCGAGACTGATTTAAGCTATAGTACTTTCCTGAGACTTACGAATTGTATAAATCAAAATATCCTGGCTCTCCTCGTTTTTCTACACTTTTCTTTCCAAGTTCAGTAGATTTTGTTGAATACCGGTAGTGTAGAGCACTGTCAGGATTATGGAATATCCATACACGTTTCAAATCTATAAAAAATTATGATAAGTTTTAAAACCTTTCAATCTCTAGAGCAGTTACAAGATGCATTGTTACTTGAGGAATCGTATTTTTTCTTCAAGCTTCGCATAAGTTTCATTCGTAACTGGTCGCTCCAAACTGTGGAAAGGTAACCTCGTAACAGCAAACATTGTTGAATTGACTCTTCAGCATCTCTGACATCATGAGACAAGTAAAACAGAGAGTCCTCATTTCCCACTAGAGCTGGATGTAATTAAACGAGAAAAGAAACTGTAATTCAAACCAGTGGAAAAGTGAAGCCATCTAAAGCATCAGTAAATAAAGTACAAACAGGCAGCACCTTGCCAGCGCATCAAATCACTAATCAGACAAGCTGCCATAATCGACAATCCAATAATAAAAATGAGAAGCATAACCGTATAACTTCTTCAGCGGATAATTCTGCTGCCTCGGTCCTGGCGAAAACGCAAAAGTAAATTAAATTGTGTCTGCGCAGTCAATTTTCTATAATTACAACTGATCTTTTTAGAAGTTTTACTCTGTTTTCAGAGGTTTCAACGGTTGCTCTATTTTCTTAGGTTTGTAGTTGTCACAATACCAAAACACAATTAGCGTCGAGGGGAAAATCCCAGAAAATTCACAGCCACAAACCTTCGGCCCTTTACGTAAGCGTTATTAAAAATTCAATTTATAATACCTATCCGTTTTTATTGTTGGCAGGTGGTTGCCTCGAACAGCCACAATTGGTCATTTTGGCTGCTGTGGAAAAGTTTTGCAAACGATTTCATTCTGACTGCAGAAATGTGTGGAAATGCAGATTATGTGTAATTCACAAAATGTCTGCATCTTTGTCTCATTTGGTGTGCAGTTGTGAAACAGTTAAGAAACTTAGCGTTTTGTTGCCCAAGAAACCCTGGTTATAAAGACAATTGTAGTGGTATATTGTCAACACAGCAAAGAGCAAGACTTGATGGGAAAAAAACTGGACAAAGTACCACCAAGCTTTAGAAAAAAGATTGAGGAAAACGAGCAAAAACTTGCCAATTTGCATTAATATTTTTGTGTTTGATGCTTTAGTAACTGCAATTGAAAGCAATTCCAAAATAAGGTCTGGTAAGCGATGCAATTATTTCCTTCTATTTGAAAAAGACTCATCCAGTTCAATGAAGGTTTAGGCTGTGTAAGTGTGTTGTAAATTGTAAAGTGATTTAGTATTGCTTTCACTGGTCTGTCTGTTATATACTTATTTTCTATCCAAAAAAAACTGCTTCCATCGTCGGTTTGAACTGGTTGGCTTCTGCTGGTCTTTGATTTATAATATTGTATATCTCAACCTGAATGCTGCTGAGAAGCATGGATGCTCCTACAACGAATGTTGATGTCAAAAACATCAAAGGCAGACTTGACAAGAAGTCGAAAACTCTTGTCGAGAACAGCAGCACCCTTGTCCAGCTGATAGAAGAGATGAGGGAGATTCGAAGGAGCCAGCAGTTCTTGTCCGACCAGTACGAGGAGATGAAGAAACATCTTCACTCTTCAGATGAGGAGGTAAAGACACTGCGCATTGAGAACCAGGACCTTAAAGATCATGTCCGCAAGCTTGAGGCTGTCTGGCCCAATGCAAGAGGATATTAACTACCTCGAGCAGTGTGGCCGCCGTGAATGCCTTGAGTTTCAAGGACTGTCCTGAGAGGAAAGTGAGAACACTTATCAACTGGTAATAGGTGTTTCCAAACTTTTGCAGGGAGACCTATCTGCCAAAGATATCAGTGTCTCACACAGACTGTCTCCGGCCTCTGAGAGTAACCGGCAACCTACCATCATTGCACGATTTTGCTCAAGGAGAATCAGAGCTTCAGTCTTCAACAACCGACATCGATTGCGTGCTCATAACAAGGACCATCCCAAAGCACGCATTTTTATCAACGAAAGTCTCACCTAAATTAATCGTCGTCGCTTCAACCAGTGCTTACGTTTCAAAAAGGAGAACAACCTCAAGTTCATATGGACAAAGAATGGAATAACATACTTACGGAAGTATGAAGGAAC
>JGI24158J21664_10006404_pt1 | contig 15523 bp, 10 predicted proteins | sample Ectturendosymbi3_FD_21664 | JGI IMG/M metagenome (IMG submission 21664)
CTCAAAGTTTTTTTGGATTCTAGGCTACAATACGAGTCTTTAGAGGGTTTGATGGACTTTCTAGCATTTCTGGTTCAAAAGTTATGGTAAAATAAGCAGAAATTAATTAGGGAAATCCCTAGACATAACTCAGCCATTTCCTCAATGATTTAGGGTCTTTTGGCCCTATCTTGGGCACCAGAAACACTAGGATGTCGATCTAGGCCTCTACAGCTTCATATTCCAGCCTAGAATACAACAAAATTTTGAACCACAAGTTTGGCCCTTTGCGGGGGTGATGACGTCATAAAAGAACAATTAAAAAAAGCCAAATATACCCTTTTTCTAACCCCACCTACCGAAAACCCCGCACCCAAATCTCAAATGCTTTTTTTTCAGTGCAAACTAGAAGACTTCAAGTCTTTCGAGGGCTCGAATAGCTCGCTAGCATATTCTAGCGGCGAAGTATCGCGTGTTGTAGCGAGCTACGGTAGCCGCCAGGGGGCGACTCATGCATTTTCTGATTTTGGAGGTGAAATGTTATTTGGGCCATAACTTTGGTTCCAGACATGCTAGAAAGTCAATCAAGGGCTCTATCGACGGGGGAGATCATCTAGTTTCCAAACAAAGTGTGAACAAAATTTTGGCTCATTGGATTGGCGTCCAGGGCCAGTCTAATTAATCAAAAATCTAAAAACACACCCACTTTGCGAGCTCCTCCCAGGCGAACCCCTCACCCAAATTCAAAAATGTTTTTTAATCGAACTTAGAAGACTTGTCGCATCCGTAGAGGATTTGAACATGTCTCTAGCTGCAGCAGTTGGCGAGTTATGGCCAAAATAGTGCCGGCCACTAAAGTGGCCCGCGTGGGCGTCAAAGGGTTGGTTGCCAATGGATTGCAGCAATAAACGAGGCCAGGATAGAAGGTTGGTATATTCTGTTCTGGCTTCCATTCGAGGCTTCAATTTACATGAAATTTCGAACAATATTTTATGCTTAAGCCTAAGATTTGTCTAATAGCTTTTTCGAAACGGTGTAATTGTTTTCAGGTTTTACTTGATAAATATCCTGTCAGCAGTTTGTATGTTGCTACCAACGCCCATCAACCTTCAAATGAAATCGATCTCTCTTGCACTATTGATCAATTGTTTGCTGTCATAAAACCTCACGACCCGATGGGAAACACCGAGAAGTGGTTGGTTGACAATGGAGGTCGGTGTTGTTTTTGATAAATATCGGTACACTAACATAGAAGCGTTTGACCTCCTTGGAAGCAATCAGGGATGTAGTGGGGTGGGAAGGCGTAGGAACGGCGTTCCCAAACCTTTTTTGGCGTAGGAACGCGTTCCCACACCTTTCTGCACTAGTAACGTGACTTGAAGAATTAGATTTTTCATTTCAATTTCTACGTGTAGCACCTGGAGCAGCATAAACGAATAAATGACAAGTTATTTCGTGTATTGCACTGCATAGTACTATAGTGAAACAGGAAGATCCAGTGTAGAAATTCTTGTAGGCGAAGGCGCACTTTAGTTGAAATATTTGGTGCACTCTTCTTTTTTATTTGGTGTGGGAACGGCGTTCCCACACCTCTTATTTTAGCACTACACCCCTGGAAGCAATAGATGCATTAATTACTGGTCTTAATTGCACGATGTCAATATAAACGAAAGATGGTCTATTTTTTCTTTCTGTTGTAGTTTTTTGAGCTGCTCAATGCTGCCAAACGTTTCCAGTGATTGCAGAATTTTGCTAAATAGTATAGACTAAACCGGGTGTATCAGTTACTGTGATATTAAGAAAATATTTTTATTTACAGTTTTTACCCAAATCCTTCACCACATAGGTTTCGAAGATATCGTACGGTCTTACAGTGCCAAACTTTAACGTTCAACCTTCATTCGAACCGACAAATGTTCAATTATTAGGTTTGTTTGCTTTTTATGAATTCCAGCACTCTAAGAATGCCAGTTACCTAATCCAAAAGATGTAGTTTTTAATACCTTTGATGAACCATATGATTTTTGGTCATGTTTTATCTTCTGGTGACATATTTACTTTTTTCAACTAAATTTGGAAAAACTGTTAATCACAACTCTCAAGCGCTGAGTTTTGGTACCATGGACGTTTTACTTCGCTGCAAAAAATCCACCTTAAATTTTGAGCTAAACAAAATGAGCTTCATCGCAAACATAATTTAACAAAATGCTTGTAGTGAGTCTATATCGTTTCAGTAGTAATGAAGATTGAGTCACACAGTTACAAACTAATCAGATCTGCCTGTAAAGTCAATACCTGGCAAGTACACCGGTTTTTACTTAAATGTTTTTGACCAGTTGTAATGGCTAAACTTAGTTTCTGTAGTTTTTGTTCCATAGCCTAGTCCAGATTTGCATATTTTTAAATATAAATTTTTTAATTCTTAGATTCTTATTGATCTCTAAGCCTTGATATTAATATTTAACTATGTGATAAACGTTAAAGTAAATAATGTTTCAGTAGCTTGGTTTTTGACCGAACAAAAACGACTTGCCACTATTGAATTTGTTGGGTGTGTCCGTCATTCTTACCGGGATTTTTGCCAGTGAATAATCGAAACCCTGCAAAACCTTTCAATCAATTGTAAAAATTGTTTTCTAAAGTCCAAATGCTAATTGCTTTCAGCATCCATACTTTTGTCAGGTCTACATTTTGCTGAGATTTTACGAAAAAAATTTATACAAAATCATTTTCTTCCATTAGTGGAAAGTTCTTGGCACGATTAAGCCATTTTTAATCTAAATGCCATGAAAAAATTATATTATTATTATTAACGAAAATTCGTGTTAACTTTTTCTCAAGTGTTTATGTAATTCACGGTAAATCCAAGTAAAGGCTTAAACATGAGTTTCATATGTGGCTCCGTAGCCTTCTTTTGCCAACGATGTGCTATACCACAATTGTCAATATCATCAAAATGCTGTACGAGTGTAAAACACCATATATCGGACAGAAGGTGGAAGGAAATTTGCTGCAGTGGCGTAACTACAGGTTTGAGCCAGGGAGTAAAACTTAGCTGAAGAGGGCCCGCTGACTACCGAAGGGGTAGCCAACACTCTGAAAAAAGTTTAAAAATGATAGTGAAACCGGATGCGGATGTCTACAGCCTACTAGCTAAAAAATACGAAAACATCCCCGAAAACGCATAAAAAGCAACTACCTACTGAAAACCAAGGGAATACTATATATCAAAATGTAAGCTGAGGAGCGACCGGTTGTTACATTTAGCTTGTCTGGGGGGTCGGCTCGCTCTCCTACCCTCCCGTCAGTTACGCCACTGCTCTGCCGATAAGTTTGGAGTAGTAGGAGTACTATATGACAACAGGTTTGAACGAAACATCCAACTATTAAAATCCATTATGGTTTTATTCATTCTAAAGTAAGATTCTTGCAATTAAATTGCACAGAATTCAAATTAGGACACTGTTACGTTTCATACATTTAAGCCTTTACCGAAAAATTTTGCTGGAGCAAGCTCCAACACTGAAGGAAATGTGTTACTTTGGGCATGAGAGCGATTGAACGACACAAATGTATTTGCTTCTGTTTTAAGGTGAGTGTTTGACTTCATTCCCTGCTCAGGAAACCTTATTTTGCCATACGAGTCAGGAAAACTGGGTATAATGCTACCTATAATTTGCACAGGTTTTCCTGAGACACGTGACATCCGTTATTTCCAGACCAAATTATTTTTTTACTTCCATATGTCCATTCTTAATCACTTTCGCAACAAAATTGTATCTGCGCAGCGTAAGGTACATATCATGCAAATTTTACGCAGGGTACCACCAAAAAGTTTTTTTAGAGGGGATTTTTTGTTTGTGCGTAGAAAACGTCATGCACGTGTCAGATGAGTTTTTTTCACATCAAGTCACGGTGTAGGAAGACTCTTCACATATAAGGTATTGGTGGTCATATCTGGCCAAATAGGTTTTGCACCTAAAATTGCGTTGAAATGTTAACTTAAAGGTGTCCGAAATTTGCTCCACATCAGGTAACCGTTTGAGCCTAGCCTGCTTCCATGCGTCTGTTTGACCGTGGTTCTGCTATGTATCTGCACACAGTTGACAAAGAGTTTTCATTAATGCACGGCGCAAATAACTTTATTTCAAATTAAATGTGCACGGCCGCATTAATATTTGTCGAAGGCCACATGCGTCCGCAGGTTATGCACCCCCGCTTTATACCCATGCATTAACGTCAACACAAGGATGGACAGGCCGCAAGCGCCAATTTTTATGTCTTCGGTATGACATAACCGGAAAACGAAGCCAGTGAACCAACTTGATAGAAGCGTATTCAACTGTTGCTTTCTCCACAGATGAAAAAGGATTGCTTCCAGCCTCTTGCCTGCGACAATTAGATGTTTCTCATCTCTTTTCAAAACGTTCTCTGTCAACTGAAGTTGCAACAGCAAACAAGGAAAATGTTCATTCGCTACAACAGCCCAACTTGACCGATGTCCGCTCAAANGACNTGCAAAACAACCAGAACACCTCCATGGACACCACTACTAACCATTTGGCAAACGAGCATCTCTCCCAAGATGGTGATCTGAATTCTGAGAGTGCGACGCAGCCTGCACCAATTGAACTGCGCCATGCTCGCTGCTACAAACCAAAGCTTATGAAGAAGCCAAACATACCAAAAAAAACTCCACCCCAAAGTTATGCCAAGGTTTGTGTAGTTTAAATGTCTGTCGTAAACAAAATGATCGATTGATACAAACTTCAAGATTAATTCTACATAGGTGCAGAATTGTAGGCGCACTTTCGAAGCATAAAATTTTTAAGGTACTGTATTACCTGCATCGTTCTTTTATTAATTTGACAACACAACATGTTGTGCTTTTTTAAAAGATCTTGAGGATTGTTGGTTTCAGAAANTGAAAAACTGTGAAAACGGATTTCCACGCACCAAAATCTTCGAAACNTTTTGGTTTGAACGTTGTTAGATTAACTACTAAAAACTACGAAAGTATTAACGAAATAAAATGAAAAAATTGCTCGACTGCTGTAATTAAAACGACGCCAATGTTTCATCCACCTGCATAGTTGGTCTTCATCACGTCAAGTCGCAGGCAAAGTAGAAATCAACAAAAGTACAGATGAAGAACAAAAACTTGACCAGTGTGGCGTATCGAGATAGAAACCGATAAAAGCCAAAGAATGGCAACGGTAAATTACGATGAAAAACAACAGGGGAGAGTATGTGCGATGCAAATAATCGAAAGAACAAAAGCAAAGGGCGAATGAATTAAAATCTAGTAAGGCAGCAAAACAAACACAATTTTTTTAATAGTGATAAAAAGCGTGCGACAAGCTTATTCCTACACAAACTCTGCTTTGTCAACACCTACAAAAAGTTTGCGTCTCAACACCCTTCAAACTAGGTGCAACATTTATTTATAACATAGGGTCTCGTTTTGGCTGAAGCTTTAGTCCATTTTGCAAATCTGTTTTTTTCCGCCAAGGCTACAAGATTTTGGCGAATAGGACGGGCGTGGGTTTACTTCAGGGGCCCATCTCCTAAGCTCAGTGTCTCTTCCACGACCTCACCAGACCTTGAAACCAATAAAATTGTGCTAACGAGCTTGGAGGGAAATCATTTAATGGTGGAAAAGGAGCTCTGTTACCAAAATCGAAAATTGTAAGCAATAATCTGAAAATTTTCTCAAATAGGCAAATACGTAAAGGTTTAAATCCATTGACTTGCATGAATCCAAATGTATTTTACAATTTGTTTCAAAAACACCTAAAAGCAGACACCTGCATTTTTCACAATACCCTAACGAAACATCCAGTATTTTCAAAGGCGTTTTTTGGCTAATTCCTTCATTGCGCCACATTCTGTTCTCCAGCTTGTTCTTGTTGATAGTTTAGAACAGGGGTTCTCAACCGGGGGTACATTTACCCCTGGAAGTAAATTTTACCTATCCTGGGGGTAAATTTAATGATGCTGAAGTTACAATACTTTGTTTTTTTCTACAGCGCTATTGAGTAAAGAAAAAACAAGGGATAAATTTTATGTTAGGAGGCTGGCATGGGGTAAACGGGAGGAAAAAGGTTGAGAACCCCTGGTTTAGAACACACACATGGCGATGAACATGGTTGTTGTAGACAGAGAAAGAAAAAGCAGTTCCTTCAGAAATCTTAAAACCAGTTCAAATCTTAAACAAATACTTTTGCGCTGGACTGAGATAATGATTCGAAAATTCATAAATATCTTTTCTTCTGATGTATCAGTAAACAAAAGCGTAAGCTTCGTTTTGTGAAACAACCACTCTCGAATTATGGTTTTGGCTGCCAAAACTGACAGTCGTTCAAAACTGACAGTATTATAAATAATTATAAATAATTTGGATTACATGAACTATTTCTTATCCTACAGCGCTTGCGATGCACAATTGGCATCATTTTTTGACTCCAGGATAACGTCCTGCGATTTGACTTTAGACAATGACAAAATTCAATTTACTTTGAAAAAAACGTGTGGAACGCAGCTTGAACTTTCCTGTTTTTTTGCAGAAATTGTAAGAATATCTTATTCAACCTTGTTATAGTAGCGTCTGGCATGGTTTCAATCTAAGTTATCCGTAAGTTATCCGTGTCTCGATATTGTTCACATCCAGGTCCTACACGAAAAATACCCTGCCAGCAGTTTGTACAAGGTCGTCAAAGCTCATCAGGCAACCGGTGGCGGCGAATTGTCGTGCACTGTAGATCAAGTGCTTGCCGTCATTGAAACTCAAGATCAGAACGGGAGCAGTGATTGGTGGCTTGTTGACAGCGGAGGTTGGTATTCTTCGTAGTAAGTAGAGGAAAGTACTTCTCAGTACCAAACGTTCCTGGAGCACAGATGTCTTGCACCCTGCCATAACAATGACCTTCAGCATGTCAGTCATTAAAGTCAGGTGATGCATCTGAAACGACCGCATAGACATAGAGTGAGTCTTGCACACTCGCACGATGTAAAATCACATTGATCATCACATAATGCTTTTCTTTGAGATGACAGAAAATTCTAAGAATGATTGAATTGAGTTTTCAAAACGTGGCAGCGTTGTACCAACTAAGACTTCACCAAAACGTGAATGTTTACTTCAGTAGCACGAAAGAGGCAAAAGATTTATGCAGTCTTTGTGTTCCTTTGTTACTTTCTCTGCAAGCATGGCGCGCTAAATAGAATCTGAAGATCAGATTCGTATCAGCGTTTTTATATAAATCTGACGTTACCATGGTGAGAAATCAAAGAAAATCCATAAAACAACCAGCCACACATGTCTGTTAAATTTCGATTTCTTTACCTTGTACCTCAAAATTAGGAAAAAGTTACTTGAAAACCGCATAAAAATGATCAAATCATTGTCATTGCCAAAAACATTGTCTAACTTCTTCAAGAATCGTATTCATAGTCATTTACCACCACAAATATATTACACGCGAAAAAGCAAGTTTCTGAAAAATAGCAGGGAGTCTGAAATAAATTTGTTGTCTTTGCAATGGGGTTAAATCAGAAATATTGAGTCAAGAAATAACTAATTTAGATTCGATATGCTGGTCGAAGCTGAATACAGACCGGATGCCAACCAGCCTGAAGCAAGTATATCGCATTTGGAGCAGTTCTATTAAGTCATAGCATTCAATGCAACCTGTTTTTCAAGGTCGGGATCAATAAAAATGCCATAGTGAAACAAATAGTGTTTGCTATGACAGTTTTTCCGCTAGAAATCATCTACGTTTAACAAAAAACCGTCATTGGGTTTATTCTGATATATATTCCCTCGTCAGTGTTCAACGGAACGTTTGGATTGTCAGTTTGATTTGCTAGTGTGTTTCTAATTTTGACATTTTTAACAGAAAAACAAGGATTCCTTCCAGGCTTAAACCTGCAGCAACTTGAACATCATCATCAATCGCCCACTTCACCTCAGCCACAGAAAACACACGTCACTTCACGCCAAAGCCTTGAATGCCGCCCTCGACCACCAATTCCACCCAAGCCTCGCTTAGCGAGCGTAACCTCTCCAAGCAAGTTAAAGCACAGCAACGTGGTGGACCTCACAACTAACACCCAATTTTCGACAAACGTAAACCTTTCCCAGAGTCAACGTTTGATGCTGCAAAATGGGATCCAGGCAACTCCTCGCGGCATGGAAGATCTGCCATATAAAACAAAGACAGCAGCGAAACCACACCTGCAGAAAAGCATTCCTTCTCGTCCGGATGACAGCAAAGTACGTATAGGTTCCAGGGTAAGAATGTCATAATATGACGATATGAAGACAGTTCGTGGATGTACTGTGGTATATTGTTTCCAGTTTTTCGAAGACCTGTGATAAAATAGTTTTAGCAGCCAAGCATCTTGATTACTATTTTGCAAGAAGAATCATTGTTTCAGGCCATTGTAGTTACATTGTGCAAAGTGTTATTGGAAGCTATCTTTCATATAAAGAAAGATATCGTGAATTTTTAAAAACTGGTTACGGTTGGATGCTTTGCGTTATCCAAGAACAGAAAAAACAAAGACTGAAAGTACATCCCAAAAATGTTTGAAATAAACTCTTTTAACAACTCTATACCGAAGGTTGAAAATATTATCATTTAGAGAAAAATGATTTCATCATCCGATCCATTCGCTGGCGAATCGTTTCACAGCTAGACCTACGTTGTATCTTATTCATAACGTCTTGCGGATTGAACTGACTTTCGGCGGGTCATTATCTCGGCCCGCTGTCATGTCGTCTGTATGATATTGTACGAGATCAGATTGTGACGGTGGTCTAATAACCAATTGTCTCCAAGCTTGTTGGTGACGAATAGATTGCTAGCGAGCTCATCTTGAAAATGCGGAGTGATGTACGATCGATTGATATTGGTTTAGCGGCGCCGATTTTATTTATTGAAACCATAGTCTGCCTGCCTTAGATCAAGCAGGATCGACCTCATATTGAGGTTTGACCTTGCACCTGAATGTTTTTGTACTTTCGTGATCAATGGCTGAAAAAAAACGTGTGAATGAACGCGGACCAAATCATTGGTTGAATATCTACACCTGTTTTTCGCATGTACTGTACATGGCAAGATCACCGAAGCATGGCCTTCCCATGAGACTAGGTTTCTGGACACAACTTGGTTGAAATTTGATGAGGCACTGACTTATTAGATAAACAACAAAAACAAATGTTTCAAGNTTTTTAATTTTGGCATACCTGGCAAATTTATTTTTATGTCTAAATATTTTTATCTCATTGACTTTTTCAAATCCTTACTGTATTTGACGAAAATGCATTGCAGCTGTACGTTGCTGCTGATTCAGCTACAGTTCGGTTTTCAAACTCAACAAATTTGTAAACGTCTGCACCAGGACAATTGCATCAAATTAAAATTTTTCGAACAGTTCTGTGTCATTCACGTAAGTTGGCTTTCCGAAATTGTTGCTGCTAAAACACTGGTTGGGCAAAAAAGATCAGAAGTCATGCGAAAGAGCCTGATCGCGCGTTTCCAGTTTTGACCGCAACAGTGTATCCTTTACAACTTTTCGTATAACTCTTTTTGGCAGGATAAAAAAAAGACGAATGGAGATGATTTGATTTCGACCAGCCCAAGTGCTGTGAATGATGACAAGAGAATGGTGTTAGCTGATGAGTATCTTGAAACTGGGGAGATTGAGAAAAATGACTCTTTTCGTGTGACGTGTGACTATTCGAGTCAATCAGAGCACGAGTTATCAGTGAGGGAAGGTGAGATCCTGACACTGATTACTTCAGATCATCAGGAATGGTGGTACATGGCTAATTCTGAGGGGAAAGAGGGTTACGTACCAGCCAACTATATAGAAAATGCAAATTAATTTCAACCAGTTTTACCTCTCACTTCGTACGGAGAAACGTTTTTGGTCGAAATTGAAATCCGCTTACTGCGCTTCTTCAGATATCAGCCAATTGCGTGGTTCATGTTGTTCCGTTGTTAACTGATATCGCTTGCAGTTATTACTTCTCGAGGCTTAAGGCAAACAGAGAGCAGCAAAGCTTTTCTTTACATGGACTATTCATTCATGTGAATGGAACTGTTGCGCTTGTGCCTTCTCTTGCATTTTATCCTTTTATATCAGTGCTTGAGAGTGTTCTGATTTTAAAAACCGGTGTTTCATTGAGAAAAGAGCAAGCAGCCCCGAAAGAAACATGTGTTTATGTCACCCATTGAATTCGTTTGGCTTCGGAAAAAATGCTTTAAGCTTGACTTCCGTTGAATGCATGGTCTTCAATTCTAGCCTGGACTTTGATTGATTTAATAACTTTTAAAAGGTTGATCGATTTAAAAACAAGCAAGTGTTAGGCAATAAGTACATTTCCAGGAATCGGAGTGTTCCTGGGTGGCAAAAACGTTCGAACAAAAGCACTCCTTGTGTCCAGCATTTAAACAATTTCACTTAAAAATCAGCTGTCCTTAAATCATTGATGGGAAACTGGGAAACTTTTCCCAATTTTCGTTGGGATGCTCATTGTTGGTTCATGCTCATTGTACCCAATGTCACTTTGTTTAAGTAATTGCTCCTGAATGTGAAAGGTGAACATTAGCGCATTTGCATCAATTCAATCTGAGTCCATTCTTCGCTATATCACAGTTTTCAACCAGTACCTGTATCTTCACATTATTTGCAGTTTGCAGTAATTGTTTTACGCATACAGGTTTTGAAATATTATCAACGCAGCAAATGAGCAAATTGAATGATCCTTACTATTGTCGTGCTACAGGGGATAATCTTAACAAGGCCCTTTATAAAATAAACAATATACAGTACTACTGTAATTTCAAGATAATAGAACTAACATGCGTAGCGAAAACATTTGACTATCTACTTACAAAATGGAAAAGTCTGAACATATGTTTTGCAAACAACATCGAAAAATAAAACTTGACATATTGCAAGCATGAGGCGGTATTCCAGCAATAAATTTATATACTGTAAGTGGGGGCTGCAATGGTCGTTCACGCTGTGGTAGTCCTTTCTATGAAACGTATTTTCGTAGATTGCGAAATTAAAGTAGTTTGCTTATATTAAAACAATGGTCAAGATCAACTATCCTTGACCGTATACGGTATTAGCCTGTTTATAGTGTGCTTGTGACCTTTCATTAACTCTTCGTCTTGTGTATATTCGCTCTACATGACGCGACGAAGAGCATGTTCAGGCTCCGGCCTGCCGCTCGCCGTCGTTAAATAAAATAAAACATGTTCAAAACATGGTAATTATCCTTGCACATATTTTGTCTTTATCCACGTGGCCATCACCAAATATGAACTGAAAAGTTAATTTTAGGACAAGTCTGATCTACAGGCTGCAGTATTTTAAAAACTGATTTTATCCCCATGCCTTCAAAAAATTATTACAATCGCCGTCCTCCAGAAACCGTTTCTTAGTTTTGACGTGCTTAGTGTAAAGTAAGTTCAGCGTTCTTCGCAAAACATGTCCTGAAATTGCAAAATCAGAGACAGCGCTTTCACCAACAAGTTATGCGCCTTAAAGATTTTTATTCCCAAAGAAAGTGTTTTGGATAAGATTTTTTATCATTGGCATGCTGTATATATATATCAAATAAAATAAAAGGGTTGAAAAGTCAGGTTGCAAAAAATGGTTGAAAAATCTTCAATTTGTTTCATTTGCAGTGTGTTGTCGTATAATATCACTGCAAACAATCATATTTTGCCACAATTTTGTTTAAATTGTTAACTACAACGAATACATTTGTCGTCTTCCTTGATTGCTCTACGTTTGCTTAGTTTGTACAAAGCCAGATACTTATGACATGCAATACCGGGAGCTTAACGCCAAATCTTAACTAACATGCCAATGATGAAAAATCTTCTCAGGGACATAACCATCCGTTGAAACCAAAACCATCCGTAAGATGTTCTTTTGCTCATTAGAAGACAGGAGGAAATTTAGGGAATCGTCTGACTACAACTATACCTGAAATATATGTCACATTGCTTAAGTGATCAAGATGTTGAAATCAAGAAACATTTGATCAATAACGCAGTTATTGTGACGCAATTACAAATTTCAATTAAACTTACAAGGAGCGGGCTCTAGAATACTTCTTAATAAGAATGACGGTAAAACTAAAAGCGGCTGAAATAGATCTGTGTTCCAAAATGAATGCAATGCACAGATGTTTGCCATTGTTCTTCGCTAATGCACACACTTCAATTCATCCTATGGGAACACCCTGCACCAACACTTAATTAATCACATGTTTTTCTATCATTCAGTAACACAGGACTCAAGTACCGGAGATACGTTTTGAAAACAGTAGCATGGGAACTGAAGCATTTATCGGCAATTGGAAAAATAGCCTACATAAAAGTTGACATTCAGTTATACTTTAAGTTACCACAAATCGAAATCTATTATAACAACTGCTGTACAGTAGTAATAACCCAATAACTTTCAATTACTAAAAAGGAAATCATCGGAGTTAAAAAATTACTATAGAAGTGAACTGATATTACTACCCCAAACTTTTGGCTTTATGAGTACCTCAGCAAAATGTTGAGCACACTTTTAAAGAGCATCTAGAATCAATCATGCTTGTAGGAAAAACATGGTAGCTTGTCACAACTTTGAGAGGATAACACCCCAAGTTGATCAGTTATTACTTATTTTCTTCGGACCTATCTTTGACTTAGGAGATGTGAAGTAAATATCAACGACAGAGTAATGGGAACTAGTACCACCTCGAGTCAAGTGTAGTTATGACTGCTGATGATGAGACCACTGCGTTCACTCAACACTTGACCATCTGACTCTGAAACAAATGCTCAAAGACTCTTTGCAAGTAAGCTGAAAGTGCTTATGGATATGACTTTATTAAGTTAAGCGGCAATAGTACAATGACTGGATACTGCCTTGTTCCCCACGTAAACCTTACAGATGCTAATGAACAAGTCGCTAATATCGTCTTGTCACTGTTGTCGAATGGTTGAACCAGCGCTGCGGATGAGTCCTTACCCACTACGAATTTTACTGTAGATCAATACTTGCGATTGCTCCAAGTTTCTATCAGGCCCGTAGCCACGAGGCGCATTCGGGTGCGGTGCCCCCCAAATGTTTTGCGCCCCATATTTTGTTGTGACCAGAAAAAAAGTTTTAAACATACAATGAAAACAAAAATCTTGACCCATAAAATGTATTTTGTCCCTCAAACCTTAAAACCTGGCTACGTGCCTAGCTTCAGGGGCGCAACGAGGGGGAGGGGTCAAAATTCCCCGGGCGATGAGTTACCATGGGGGCGCCAAATCACTACGGGGGCGCCGAAAAGTTCCAACAATGTCACAAGTATTTCCTCCAATATAGTGCATTTGCTTCCGAAAGACCTCAGTCTCGAACATGGGTGCGCCAAACTTGCTTCTTGTCCCAGGCGCCATTTAACCTCGTTCCGCCCCTGCCTGGCTTCCATTAACACCTGATTGCTTTCTCACGGTTTCTCCTACAAACTTTCCAAGGAAATTGCTAACTCCTACCTTTCTACGAACAATCTTGCTCCAACCGAGCATTGTTAGCCAATGCATGGGCAGGAAACTTTAATTCTTCGTATTTCATTAAGTATTTAGTTTCTGTGTCTGAATGCATAAACAGTTTCAATACTAGATTTTGTAAAAACTTTTACTCTTTTTATTGTGAACACCAAAGCTGCAATTGCAAAAAAACTGTTTATTCAACGTTTCGGCTTCCAGTCGTCAGCTATTTAAAAAAAGCAAAAGAAACCAGTAACATGAAGATGATTTACGAACAAGGCATTATGCACGCATTCATACCCCATTCAAACGGAAGAGTCGATCGCACAACATGTCCGGAACCTAAAAAGCATAAAAAGAGACTTATAACACGTACAAATGTCTTTTTTAATTTGAGAAACCCAAATGGACTGAACGAATGCAGTGACTGGGGGTATAATTTTGCTCTTTTGCATACACTTTTCTCTCCACCTCCATGTTTTCCACTGAATCAAACATTCTGGATGAATTTTGGTCTTTTGCTAAATACTAATGATTCCTTTAGTTTTTCTTTGGTAAAATATATTTCTTTCTCCATTGAGAACATATCGTCTAACTTGGGATAATGAAGAGAATTGATGCAAAATGCTGACTTTTTAGAAAAGAAGTAAGCCAATCATAAACAATTCACCTAATCCAAATGACCTTTACTAAGTTTGTTTTGAATCTTATTTGTTCATTCAGTGATTGCTTGTGATTACAGAAGTCCCTTACTAATCTGGAAATTTGTGGAACTGCACATCATGTTATATTTTATTGTTTTAATGCCTCAGACTTCATTCCTTCACTGTTTTCACCACCCAAGTAGGAAGTTCGACTTAATGCAGCATTAACACCTTTATTAAGAAATTCGAGTTATTTTGACAACAACAGTTTCACTGCTTTCAAGACATTCGCGTTAATTCTTACCTAGCAAACTTTTGTCCCCGCATCTAGAGGTGCCATCAACTCCATGATGTTCCATTTTCGATGTGGTAATATATTCTTTAGCATCATCACTATCAATTCTAGTAAACTCAGGTTCACTTTTCCTTACTTCTATAACCACAACAGATAAACAATTGAATGACGAACGAAAGAGAAAATATGTACATAAACAAGCCAAAATGGAGTCACAAAGAAATGTAACATATCACAAAAATAAGAAAAAATAAAAATAACAAAAAAAACAAAAAAACACAATAGACATCAACATAACACAGATGATGGTGGGCAAGCAGCGGGTGAAGAGATGAGGCACGCACAGATGAGCAGGTGAGGCAAGCATACAGGTGAAGGAAGCGAGTAGCAATAATGGTTATGAGGCAAAGGGCAAGGCATTTTAGTACATTTCATACCAAAACAAGTAGCATGGGCAGAAAACAATGTTTATAAATACACATCGTGAATAAATGTAGATTTACCCACAGACCATGGTGGGGTGGGTTGCATGGATGAGTTGTTCCCAACCAGATGCATGGTGTCACCGAATGAAGTTGAAGAGTTGTGAACAGGTTACAGTATTATTATCAGTAATCATTATTTATTCCAATATGCTTTAGGTACATGAAAAACAAAATACGTTTAGTGGGTTAGAGAATTATTTAGTTCTAGGGTATAGTTTCACAAAAAGTCATAGCTTATCTATGTAAACTACCCATTTATTTCACAAATGTAACTGGTGTCATGTCATTTACACCGTCGTTCAGCTTTATGTGACTGTGGGCCTAGGAATTAAGCTGATGTCAATGTCCGTGAGGTCTTGGAGGTGGACATCACTTCGTTTGCTTCGAAATCCTCGTATTGGAGCAAGGGTGCTCCTCAAAAGAGCAAACCTGAGCTTTGTCCTTGTGAATGTTATGACAGATGTATACGGCTCCCTGCGTTTTTCAGCTATTTTTTCTGCCAGTCTTTTGTTTACTCTGTTGCATTCTGGTGCCATCCCTCCAGTTGTTGTGAAGACAAGG
>JGI24158J21664_10006405_pt1 | contig 15521 bp, 14 predicted proteins | sample Ectturendosymbi3_FD_21664 | JGI IMG/M metagenome (IMG submission 21664)
AAGTGAACTATCGCGGAACACAATCTTAAACATGCGTAGTGGATGGAGGGTCTGCAAAAAGTAGCGAGGTGGTTTCTGGATGCAAATGATAGCCCGAATTCCCACCAAAACATAATTATTATTTTTTGGCCCATTTACAATGTTCTTTGAAATTTATTCCGTGGTATTTGCATTAAGTCGACAAATTAACAAGCGAAAAGTATGCGAAAATAATTAATCTCCTTTGCGCAGGTAATGACGTTTTGTAAAATATCAAGCTCAAGAGGGGGGGGTTAACCCCAACCCCTTGCGTACGCCCTTGCACGAAGTTACAGCTTGTTTTATTATTGTTGGCCTAGTAACAAACGTCAATTTGCACAGTCAAGCGAAGTAAGGAGTAATTTGCAACATGCTAAAAAATTGAAGAGTTTTGTTGAAAAAGAATTTTTAGTCCTATTACAACATGCCTACGGCGAACCCATAATAGCTGTATTCAACTGCGCAGGTGAATTTCTTTAAAACTTAGAAAGTTGCATGACATCGAAAAATTAAGAGAACGTTCTTAAAATGTGAAGACGGCATTCTCCGACTTTCTAATCCGGGTACATACATCTATTTTCAAAAGGCTTGTGGCAAATAGACAAATGATCTTTCTGTTTGCTTTGGAGGTTTTGAGTAATATTACAACAGCCTGAAAAAGCACGCCAAGAGTATAAAGAAGAGTTCACGTTTACCTACGTTAAACGTTCGACAAACAACGCTATTCTTTGAAAAGTTGAATCTTAAGCTCAAACTTTTTTGTAAACTACTGTTTTTCTGCTTGGATTTACTAATCCTGGAAACATAAACTTCTGGAAGCGAACCCTTTAAGATTGCAAAGCCATTGTTGTGGCTATAGGACTTTTTCCAGTCTTAACTTGCCGACCAGTAGAGCTAGATAGCTGTTGACACCCTCTAAATAAGCAGAAAGTCTCTTAAGTTCGCTTTTAAAAATCCGGGAACATTTGGGCTTTCACTTTTTTGGTGTGACGTCACAAATTGGGGGAAGGGATTTTTAAATGTGTGGCGATTTACTTGTTTGTTTCTTTTAAATAAGCTAGGCGAAAATCTTCGTCTTTAGATGTTTGTTCTGTTTGACAGCTAATTGTGTTGAGCCAAGAATTTTCTGACTGGTGATATGTTAAATGTTTTGCTCTAATTTTATCGACAACAAAACGCATCTATGCCAATGTCAAAAGGTTTTGTATCTTTGCTGACTTCAACATTTGTATTCAGTTAAAATGTATACTGACAAAACATACCTTGATTACTAACAATATTAGAAAAGGGAAGGATTCAATTGCTTGGTGACAAGAAATAGTACTCACAAAGTTACAGTAGACATAACCACTTCAGGAATTGGTTTGGGATAGCGTATAGAAAAATCTCTTGTGACATTTTTGTTCCTCAAACAGCATCCAGGATGCTGCAGGCATCCTTAGACCAGTTGTGGACTCAGGGTTCACATTCACCTCAGGTCCCCATTTTTGAGATTCTGAGGGACCTTCCTTCAAATTATCTATGAACTGGATTGTAATCATCAACATTTTGTCAAAATATTTCGACTGGATCTTTCACTTTTTTACATTTGATCACATGCAGTATTGACAGATGTTCTAATTTTTTCCCCAAACTTGTCTGTTTTTGAAATTCGTTGGCGGGTAAAAATTAGCATTTGGCAGATGGCGGATTTTTGAGCATAGGTTTTGTAATTTTGCTACGTTTGGTTATGATTTAGGTGAAACGTGGTCAAATAAAAATTTTATGGAGGTGTTCCTCTGCAAAATTGGCGTAAATATGTATTGTAGAATGCATCTGAACGATCCTATAGCAAGCGACCCATAACGTTTTGCCTCATCCCCCTAAGTTCCTTCAAATGATTCGACATTCAAGGCTTTACGAATTTCACAGTTGCGCACTTTGTTGCGAAGAGTCGCGCCGTGAACGTTTTGCAAAAGTCCCATATCTGCCACTTGCGTTTGATATATCCCTCTTTCAGTCATTATGCAAGGCTCATGACCATATAGGTGAGTTCGAAGATCGGAACAAAGATCGACTTAAAATAGCTCTGCGGTGTTTGAAACTCCCTTTTTGTCACTGCAAAGTGATAAAGCTCACGCAGAACTGCGTTTTCTTTACCAATCCGCGTGTCGATCTCCTTGTTCCGCCTTTCAACACTCGTGAATACCACCCCGAAGCACTTGAGCATTTCGACCTGCAGTGTGATACCATTTACTTGCAGCGCGCACTGGCTTGGGTTTCCGAAGAGACATAATATACCCCGGTTATTTTAGTGCTGACTTTCATTGCCGCTTGGTCGCACGCAGCACAAAACCGACGAAGAGTACGTTGAATGCTTTAAACCAGGGCTCCCAACCTTTCTCTGATCATGCACCCCTTCAGCAGTTTGACAGATAAGCATGTTCCCCTAAAGTTCCTTATGACAAAAAATATGAGTGAAATAACAAAAATCCACTGAATTTTTAATAGGACTTTTCGATTTTTAGAACTATAAAGGTAGACTCCGTTTTTATGTCTCAAAGTTAATTTGTTGAGACTGTGCAAACATGTACCCCTTCAAATAGGCAAATGCACCCCAGGGGTACATATACCCCAGGTTGGGAACCCCTGCCTTAAACCTTTGTGATAATCCTACTAGGAAAATTATTTTCAATTAGGGCGACTAAATATGATTTTTAATGTAAAACAAAGGTTAGTTTTATTTGTTCAATGTGTTGATTATAACCCTTTTCAAACATTTCTCTGGCTTTGAGATAGTTCAAATAAAAAATTACCAAGTCGTATTGCGTAAGCATTATTTAGCTTCCTAAAAAAGACTTCGGAAATTGTTGAAACGTTCATGCCCTCGTTAAAATTTTCTGGTAAAATACCTTTGTCATTTGCTTGTTCCAGAGTATAGAAATGTGTTAGATCATAGCACTTTTCAGCGGAAGAAAGATTTGTAAAAATTTGATGGGTGTAAAGCCATCATCAGCGCTTTTGCATCAATTCCTTTCTTTGAATCCAATTACAGGGATTCAAAGAATATTCGTTAGTGAAGTTCGAGCCTTTATTGAGTTCCTCGTCAATTTACATGAACGATTTGATTAATGTACGTGCTGAAGTATCACACTTGACTTTGGTCTTCCCATCAGCTGTGAAATCATCTGCAACACGCAATTTCGTTAATCTGAACTCAAACAAACATTGAATGTTTTTGTTCTAAGATTGAGTACAGAGTGCATACACTATGGAACTGCAATGTTTTTATCACAACGTTTGAATTGTTCCGTCTTTTCTATAAGTAGAAACGCTAATATCACAAACAGTCTAGCATAAAGGTAGTTCTCAATTCTCATGGAAAAGTTTTTTAAGCTTTGATCTTGCTGACCACAAAGACATTTTGATAGACTGGAACTATTATATCTCAACACCGAGATGGTCGCGAATCAACATTTTAGTGTGTTTTGATGGTAGGCGTAAAGCAAGCTTCTACTGTATTTTGAGAAACCGTTGGAAAAATTTAAGAGACGGTATCGATCTCTCAAAACACCTAAAAGACACTGCGCATGAAAAAGGACCACTACGGATGGTTCTTATTAATTTTTTTTGTCTCAAAGGGCCTTTTTTTCGACCCCACATTTTTGCCGGAAACACTTTTGTAAGTTTTTCTCGAAGTCGCCCTAAAATCGGAAAAAAACTAAAGTTCGAAAAAACTATCATCTAATCTAGCTCACATACGCAAGCACAAGTTTTCTGCAAATTTAAAATGAAATAATCGTAGTTTTTGTCGAAGAGCAAATGCTGAGCTTAACTGACCAAATCAGGAAAGGTCACGGGCTGAAAATGTTATCTAACAACAGGCATGGCAAGTGGGTTATTCCACAGCCAAGAAAAGCTCCTTTTAAGAACAATGTTGCAACATGAAAGATTTTTACATTCATCAATACGGCCTATGCCTTTTCTCCTCGTCAGTTTTTCAACGCTTGCTCTTGCGTTTACTTCGCACTCTGCACATTAACATCTGAACGCAGGCCTCACATTTCAACAACCTAAAAAGCAGCGTAAGCCACTTGAGGATATCCTGGATATGTTTTTGACTCTTAACCCCCTGCACGTTCGTTTTTACTACTGCGTCAACACATTCGATTATGGAATTTCGATACTCAAATGTTATTGACAAAAATGATGCTGAAATCAAATAGCAGAGAACTACTTGGCTGTGACTTTGGCAACGTTCCAGCCAGAGGTGCTTATTTTTAACAGTATGGGTTGAATTCAGGTTTACTGCAACAAATATGACTCAATTATAGGAATTATAGGATAGGACTAGGACTTCATGATGTGGTATTTGATACTTTTTGATGGTTTTTCTGCAACTAGATCTAAACGCTTGAAACTTGTAATAAAATCAAAAACAATATCTCAAGCAACCGACGTTCAAAAACTGAGGCAACCAACTTTTATGGTTGTTGGACAAAAATTAACGTAGGTTGTTTAATAAGACGTGGGAAAGTTTTACAACAAGTTCGTCTTTGCTTCCAATGCCCTGTCTTCAAGTTCACTTCCATGAACAAAGTTCTCTCTGAGTTAATTAATAGTTCAAGCATCGTTTGTTAGGTTGCACTTAGTTATTCTAAAAACACAACGAACCTATTGTCTGCTGCTGTCCTTTCTATCGGAAGCCAACCAAATGTTTTGCAAATAGACAATGCTATCGCAAAAAATCGGAAACGGTTACTGTCGGTATCAGACAAAAACCTTAGACTGGAAAATTTCACCACATCAGAATAATTTTGAAATTCCGTGGTACAACCAAGAACTACAGAGGCGTGTGTTGGTTAGTTGAAGCTTAATGAGAATGGACGATAAAGCTGAAACTCAGCTGGTTACAATTAAAATTATTGTTTCATATAAAAAGATGTCGCTTCTTCTCAAACCTTTGTTATTAATTATCATACCAATCCAAACTTATTCATAAAAATTAGTTCGAATTTTCGAATTTTGACATTTTTGAGTTTGCCAGCAAAAGCATGAAGTACGATTTTAATTTAATGTTAAGTCCGACTTTCTTAAACAGATGTTTTAGGAGGTAGCACAAGTGTTTTGTGCCTTTCATGTTTCTCAGTGACTCGAGGTGTTGTAAGAGACGAGAGCTAGTTCTTTTAACCATAAGGCTTTTGAATAGTTTTTAACATAAATTCACTGTTTCACTAAAATATTCATTTGAATTTTTGATTGTAGATATGCTTCTGCCAACTTGCGAGTGCGGTCTCAAACTCGTGAAATGCCCGCAAATGATCAACTTTTTCTTTCATTTTTTTTACGGAGAACCATATCAAAATTATCTGCAGTCAGATCATTACACAGCGCACAATACGAAAAAGAGTAAAGCATTCTTCTCAGAAACTGATGCAAAATCAGTTTGCCACTGCTCGTAACTGCTGTTGTCCTAATTCTAACCTAGCTTAAATTATACCACGCGTCGAAGGGCTTTACTACACAGTTTTTCTTTCATCATTTTTGCGCTTGCTATAAGCATTGTCCATAAGTGGCGAAAGTTGTATTCACGTTATGAGAGAAGATGTTTAATGTCTGAATCATGTTGATATACTCGATCATCTTGTCAGAGTGGGGACTTGATCTCTCTTGCTGTGCTTCGAAGCATAGGCGTAGGCAGGGAGAAGAGGGGGTATGCACCCAAAATTTCTGGCATATCTTGTCGTTTTGTGCTTTCAGAGAAGGCTTCCCAAACAAAATTTTGTTGCTCGGTCAAAGTCAAAAATTTGGCCCATCCGAAAATGTTGGGCTGACTACACTACTGCTTCGAGGTTTGCTGTGAGTTTTTATTCCAGACGGGTCCCACACGAGAAACTAGTGCTCATTTTTTCTCACCCGGCAACATTGCTCTTGCGTACGTTTGCGGCCCGGGTTGTCTTTTCAAGGACCTGAGAAAATTAAATTCATTCAATGCTCTTTGTGTGTGAACAGACTGATTGTGAACGTCACTACAAGCATGCTTAGTCTCATCCACCAAGTCGCGAACAAACCTGGTGCCGAACGTCTTCGCTTTGACTCCAGCAACTGCCGCTTTATCTCTCCAGGGTAATTGTTATCAGTCAAAATACTTATTTGGACGATGAAGGCTGCACTGGGATTGCGATAAACAGAGGTGTTTTCCTTCAAAGGCATGAAAACTAACTGCCCAATTTCCAAGCTGGTTTGATTCCTGACCACGGTGTTCTAAGTTTCTAGCCGAAAACTGATCGTGCGTTTCTCGTTCCGTACCACGCGAACTGCTAAGAAGGTGTCTGCTGCACAATCGTCACCGTACGGCGCATGCTTGCAAGTCTGCTTCGCTGCAACAACTCTCATATTTCTCACAACAATCCGAGTGATGCTCCTCAGAAGAAATAACGAAGCGTCTGGTTGAGAACGGTGAAAATAAGAATATAAGCGGGCCTTTTTACTATTTCTACTTGCAAAAAATATTGGTTATAAGTCAATTCTGAGAACTCAGGTCACAAGGCACATTGAAAGCGTCTCTGACCTCGTTTGCCCAGCGGCCATTTTTATCCGGTCGATATGATTTGTTAAAATGCGAATGACAATCGAGTAGGTAAAAACGAAGTCTGCAAGCATGAAGCTTCAGCTACACTGTGGTGCCTAACATATGGAAACAGGCGTACTCACTACACTAGCAAAGCCATAACAGCAGCAAATTGGTCACGTGAGCCCTTGCTTTTGTACGCATCACAGCTCGTACGCAGCTAATGAGCTTTGATGGCAGCGCCTGTTTAACATAATTGAGTTTATCCACCGCTTCTGGCTTCGAAAACGTTAGTCGATAAGGTGACACTTTCTCTTGCTGTTTACTGGTTCATGGTCTACGAACAAAGGAGGAAACATCAATATTTTTGCAATATTTATGCTGCAATAGTTTCACTTCAGCTCCCGGGTTGCGCGTAGATTTAAAAACACAAACAAAAACGCTTAATGGAATATATAGTATCGGAGACAAAGCTATGTTTACAATTTCGAGATAACGAACTTTAGTTCTTTTAGCGCAAATTAGGGCTCAGTAACCGGTCGAGAAACAAGTTGAAGTACCCTTCTTGAAAACCTAAAAGCCTTAAATGGATTCCGCCACACAAGTTAAAAGGTTGTTTGGTTAAGTGGGACAGTTTTTATTTTAATTATCCTATTTTTATTCTGAACACACTGCAGGTGCAGTTTTTAACCATACCTTGATTTCTAGTATAAATCTTGAAAAACAGCTATACCAAAAATTATCATTTTTCTGTAAAAAATCAACTTTCCAAAAAAAAGGTTGAAAGGACGAAAAACATGTTGGAAAAATGTAATAGGCCTATTAAAAAATATCGAAGCAATTTGTCTACAAATTTAACTTCTAAAATTAACCGTATTTAGCTCACAAAATAATTCAGAAAACTTTTATATATTTTTGCATTACCATTGCTGCGCATTTCTTTTCATCAACTGACCAGGACAAAATACAGTTTTCACACAACGCGTTATTTTGAAACTCTTCAAAATAGCAAAGTTTGCGCCTCAACGTTGAAGTCTAATTATTGACGTTACTGACGTAATAACCAATAATTTTATTGAAATCATGTTGAACGTTTAGAAAAACAAGTGGCCAGCATAGATTCGCTGACAATTAAAAACAGTTGTTTTTTGAAACATTCGATACAATTTCATTTAAATCATTGACTGCTGCGCCATTGTTTCCTAAACGTGGTTTCCATTTTCTAAACATAAGTTGCGTGAAGTACTTTGCGACAGTATTTGTGGAAAATTTGTGGTAGTCGTCCCGAAAAAAGTGATGTTTGGCAGTTATGCCAAAATTACCAACGGATATGGAAAGGTCGCACAGGTCAGGTGGTCCGCAACGTGGTGGTGAAGAAAAGTCATGCAATCCGAGATACAAGCGTCGATGTCAAAAATACAGCGACGATTGAATCTTGCTCGGTCCTTGTACAGTTGGCGGCTTTTGCTGAATGATTTTGCTTAAACTGGTTTTGACGATGAGTACATTTGTTTAACTTTTAAAGAGTTGTTTTTAAAAACCCAGCATTTATTTTAAACGGGTTACTTTGTAATCTGAACTATATACTTGAACGTACTTTGTAGAACAAAAAATTTAAATGTGGTAATTTATCGAATGCCTTAACACTTTTGCTTTATAACTTAAAAAATCAAAAGTTTCGAGAGACTTGACGAAGTGAAGTCCCTTGTAGCACGTGGGAAACGATATTTGCAGTGAATGGGTAAACTTCCTTAACATCTTGAGGTTGTGCCAGGTGGTCTTACCCATACTAACGGTAGATAAATATTCATCGAATATAAAACAAAGTTTTTGAAACCTATCTTGCATTTATTGAAGATGTTTTTCTTTCACATTTTTTGAAAAGCTCCTAAAGCGCTGCTCACTACCTTTCAAACAATTGCTGGGCCGGGTTCGGTGCAAACTGATGTAAAGGCGAACCGTTCGGAGTTTTGTTTCTGGCTACTTTGCGCGTCATATGCCTTGCAATAAGATCTAAGTGAAAACGGGTTGCACTAGATATTAAGGTAGTTACAAGTAATCCACTGCACATCAAAAGTCTGTGTCAAACCGGCTACCCATCGGTTGAGATTGAGAATGTATGGAATCGGCAATGACCGCATAGAATCGCACTTTCAGGTGCGTCTGCAACTTCATAAGTTTCAAAGACTGCACTGTCTGCATATTTTTTATCAGCTATAACAAATTATTTAAAGTAGATTTAAGGAAAATCGATCCCATGCTTGCCTGAAGATTATAATAATATTCTCGCGTTTCATTCAGCAACTTGAAAAATGTAAACGTTTTTTTCTGTTTTTTCAAAACAATCCAAATATCTCCAGTATAATGATATCGATATCTGATTATGTTACCGCATTGGGATATCTAATTGCTGTAAATCAAGGCCTTGCACCAAAAAAGCGTGGCAAATATCAAGAAATGGCGAACTTATCAACTCTTGCAAACATCGTAGCAGCTAAAGATATAACGATAGAAGATATAACGAAAGATAACAGCTGAAGATAGAAGATCGACTAATAACCTTGAAACGTTCCATGACTTGCAAAACCTCTTGTTACGCAAGCGTTACCAAGCGTGTGGTACAAAATTCGCCTTGTTCACACACACCTTCAGCGACTCAGCCGCAAAGCGGTGCGTGAAGCCAAGATATGCGCATTATGTAAGAGCTAAGGCCTTTTCGGAAAATTTAGTTGGTGACCCGGCGTTGTGGAACGAGATAAACTGATTTCCTTCTTAATGAAGTGAATCCGTGATTGCCGCTACTTTAATTTTTGGCGATGAGGTTTCGTCCTAAAAGCTCCTGCCTTTGCTGGGGTTCAGCAAAGTGACATGAACCTCTAATCTCTGTTGATGGAAATTCTGAACATTTACTTGAAACGATGCCTTTAATTAATTTTTCTCCAATAGCCTCCGCACGAAATGCAGCCATGAAGTGCACAGAGCACGAAGTATCTTTTTTAAACTAAGTACAAGCCACTCTCTCAACGCACTTTCGGTAAAAAGCACCCGCACATACTTTAAGGTTGGCTTGCTTTCCATGCTTCATTAAAAATAAGCTTCCTGTACAAAACTAAAACAAAAACAATTGATTATGACACATTAATCTTAACCAACATGCAAAGCAAGTTTTTGTGGTGGAAGTACCAGATGGACAGAACATCGCCCACATGAAGACCGGGTGTTTGCTCTATGCATTGAAAGGTGGCCGTCACATGCACCCTTGCTTCCTGAAGAGAGAATAATACTTAGAAGTTCTTGTTTCAGCGATCTATTATTTTTGCAAACCATTCGTAAGCGACAATCGGAATGTCTGATTTTTTGCCTTTTCAGATGAGAATACAAGTACACGTAAAACAAAACTACCTTGGCGTAATTCGGCATTGTAGAAACGAACGCAGCGATTGTCTGCGTATCTTGTTTCACAAATGCATCATTTTGCTATATTTTTCGAGATAAACAATGTAGCCTGCAGCAGCCTCTGCGTGACAGAGTTTTAATTTTGAGTTGTGAGCGACCATTGCCGTAGACCAAACAACAGAATAAGAGTGCTTAACGGCAAAGTGACGCGCAATATTTTAGAAAGCAATCATTTGTTGGTGTGTCCTGGTCCTGTGAATATTTTTGCCCTCATAGTTGATCACCAACCTGGTGCAGAAATACAGCATTATATTTTCATAAAAATACCAATTAAATTACTTTGAAATATGGTTTGTGATTCGATGTTTTAGTTCTGTTTTTTGATTTGAAATCTAATGTTTGTTTCAGACTTATGTACTTCAGTGGGATCGACACAACAAATGTGCAAATATTCAACAAACTTAATTTTTTTTCAGTTTCTCACTTGATTCATGTTTACGACCTGAAGATGTTATTTCGTTTATTCTGAAACCCAAGATTGCAGATTAATTGTTGTTTTGGTCGATTAACGGAGGATTTTTCTTGATCTTGTTATAGTTTCATGCAATTTTGCTTTTAAGCTAGTTGCATACGCTTTAATCCCTTGGCCATGAGATCATTTTGGGCACAGTGAACTTCAAATCAAAGCACTGGCGCGTGTTGCTCTTGGTGCGATCAAGCACGCCAGCAAGTGGACACCACGTTTTTTCAATCACGTCGAAAATAGTCACCATCAATAACAAGGGTAGTTTTTTGCAGTTGAAATGATGGCACTACGCTTACGCATTTAACCATCTAAAAATATACTCCTGACTAATTTTGTCACCTTTTTACAAAAACATCGACATTTATTTTCGTCCGATAAAAGCCACTGATGTTTCATTGGGGTCAAACTGCTGAAGGTGCCAAAATCCCCTCCTGACATACCATGTCACCAGCAGACCTTGTGCCGGTCACACAGCACAAGGAACAACACACTTTGATGGCATTCGCGCCTCACACTCGTCACGAAAAGGTAAGGCTTTGATCGCGTTACGACGCAAGTGACGCAGCAGGCCACGTCGCGATGTTTACCACCCAGATGGCTTCGGCATGCACCCGGACGCCCTCTTAATTAAGAAGCTCAGGCGGGAAAGTTCCACCTGATTTCTCACCGGTTGTTTCCTTAGGAAATCGAAAGACCCCATGCCTGCAGTTTACTCACCGCACGGACGGGGGATAAGCAGGCGTCAGACGTGTGCAAGCGACACTTAACTGTTTGTTTGCCTAAAGTCTTTTGCATCTTGTCGTGCAGGCGATAGACTAGCGAGGAACATCCCTACTTGGTGGGGATGCGGTTTTCGCCAGAAAATGAAGAATCCTTGCTCATATTACAGATAGCACAGAAGGATGGATGGCGCCTTCCCTTAGAAGATAATGTTATAGAGAAATCTGTGCACACGTGCTCGCAAGGGTGTGGGAAAATCTTTTTAAAATATATCGGTTATTTGTTTATTTTCTGGCCAGCATAGGATGAACGTAATAAAACCCAAATTTCAGCTTGCATATGGAACTTTTCGAGTGTCTTTTTTACGTTACGAACTGAAAACGGAATGCGCTTTTTCAGCAAAATGTAGCGCAAAACATATTCAGCTGTGGCAAATATTGCCCATCGTATTGTAAAAAGCCTATATTGTTATAAAGCAGTGAAAAATCGTTCATCTTTGAATTGAGAAAGGAAGGGGGTTGGTAAACCAGAGAGAAAAAAATAATGAATTGCATTTTCATTGTCAAACAACTGTAGGCAGTCTCTTTTTGTAAATTTCAGACATGTACTTGAAACACCTTTAGTGCAGCACGTCACAGTGTGTAATTGTAAAAACATCGGCAATTGTCCTGTAAAAGTTAAGTTTAGTCTGAACACATCACGCCATTTTGTATGACTGTGACTGACTGATTTGCGTCTGTCTGACATGCGGCAATGTGCAGTTGTTGCGCAGTGCCAGACAGAGAAACGGTTTGGTGGTGATGGAAGTTCCAGTATTTTCTCACCTCGCACGACTATGACAAATACAGTATGAAAAATTTGGTGCTCCATGCAGAAAGTGTGAAAAATTTGCGTTCCATGCAGCAGTCATATGACATAAATTCCACGTAGTATTATAGATTGCAGTGACATTGATGTACAACATGGATCTCCTATGTTTACTGATTGCAGCATTGGTGTAACTGTAATGCATGGATTTCTTACTTTCATTGCTAGATCCACTTGAAAAAAAACATGTCAAACATGAAAAATCAAATGATTGCTCTGAATTAGGTCCATAAAATTTTAGCGTTCTCAGTCTGATGGGGTATACATTCCCTGCATGGCCTTCGCCAGCTGATGGATAACTCAATGGAGGTATAAAGCACACATATAACCACTAATAAAACTTCCCTTTTCTCAGTTTTTGACTTCAGTATATGCAAACCTGTTAAAAAACGTTTCTGTTTGCTAGTAAAAGGAATAGAAGTCGCTTAAAATGGTGAAAAAGGAAGGAATAGAAATCGCTTAAAATGGTGTATTTTAATTGCTTTCTGAGACCTTCAAACTGTCGGGGTTTATGACAAACCATTATAGGCAGCGGCAATAAAAGTTTGGATAGGCTGCGCAACAGTAATTAACCCTTTCGAGAAGAGTGGAACTGCAAAGTCAGCGTCCCTCCCAAGATTCCAGTGCTTGATTCAAGTCTCAAATTTGCTTCACAAAGAAACCAAATATTGTTTTACGTAATTTGAAATATTTTGTGTCTACGCCTTCTTCAAAAACTCCAAATGTGTTTGCAGGCTCTTCAAATTTGGTTGATGAATATGTGTGGTCAAAACTATATCTAAGCGAACCGGACCGTTTCGTGGGTATATCTGTTGGAATGCAAAACATAGAGAAGTTTACTGCTGAAAAGTCGAAACTTGTCATTGTTCTTCAGACTCTATACGTCATTCATAAAAGATGATCGTTTTTGTGACTTTGTACATTGTGTTTTAAAAACTTGGAAACGTGCCATTTTGGATAAATCATTTTCACTACTTACGAATCAAAGGCCAATTTTTCCTGGTGATTTCAGGATTGCTAACTAAAACTACGAAAACGGGCGAATGCGCAGGAAGTTTAACTTCCTTAATTTTTTGTCGTAGACCTGTCTACAAAAGAGTGTGAATTTGTTTTTCGTCGCAACGTTCTCTATTTTTTGTCGTAGTTCTGTCTGAAATAAAGTGTAAATTTGTTTTTCGTCGTCAAGGCAGAACCCTTGCGTGGGATAAGCGTCGTAATTGGAATGTTCTCCTCTCGTTGGGCTAAAATAGATTTCGTCAGGATTTCTACAATACACGGATCAAGGCATGTCTCGCAGTCTTGCGAGACAAATCCGACACGTATCGTTTTAGGTGAACGCTTTCTTACGCACCTCGGGGCCGTGATCACAGGTGAGGGCGGGAAAGATCAATTTTGAACGTCGCATGCGTGATCTGAATCGCGACACGCTGCTGAAAACCTTTCATCAAGTGCACCTGGATCAAGACGTTGCGTCATCCCAACCTTCGCAACGTGTAAAAGAGACGTCGTAAGCGTTGTTTCAGTCAGGTTGAAAACGTGCTCATCGTACCACAGACCGGAAGTGTCAAAGCACCCCAAGACCTTATTTTGATCATCCACTGGTGTGAAGCTAATGACCACCTATGTCACTCTCCCAAGAACGAAGCAGGCGTGTGGGTGTCGGGTACAGCATCCACCCACACTCTTAATCCCGTTTTTTTAGGCTTACAAGGCGATAAAAGTCAAGGATGCGTTTTGTCAGGCTGCAGTTGTGATCTCGGGTTTGCGTCACGAAATGCCTTGGCACAAAGCCACACGACATCGATTTAACTACCATGATTATGGGGTTGTTATAAACCTGATGTCAAACTTACAAAATGCTGAATAGTGAATAAAACATTGCTTTAAAAAAAACAGTCTTTCTGCACTGAAGCGAAAATGGGCATAGCTGCGTTTGACAAACCCATTGTGCAACGAAAACCTCGCCAAAATAAGGCGGTCATTAAGAATGTTCCCAAGCTATTTCGTTCATCTGCTTAAAATGAAATGTGAGCGTAGCATTCAGAAGAATCAAGAAATTCTGTAAAATGCTCAAAAAATCATATTTTTATTAGCGATACAGCAACGCAAACACTTGCGATATTTGGCTTCTACAAACATAATAAGCAAAAATTTTTCCAACAACAAAGTATTATTTAAAATTTTTGTTAATGCTCTACTAATTTTCTTGTATTTTCACCTGCTAATATACTAAGCATGCCCATGTTCTGTAAATTGAAATGTACTTGCGAGTTTTCTAAAGGTAATAACCTTTGGTTGAAGCAAGCAAGCTGAAGACTCAACCGAAACATTAAGCTGCTGAATTTTGCAACAAAATATTTTTGAAAAGTGAAGCATCAGTTGCCAAAAGTTTGTAATGTGACTGTGGTTTCCTCGTTTCACTTACGTTAACTTTGCATGTTGATATTTCAGACCTTCTATTCAATTTTTTTATTCATTAAATGCACAGACGCATTGTTCACCTCTCCTACGCATAACAAGATGGTAAACACAAGACAACAAGTAATATGTCTATTTTTGATGAACTGCAGTGTTTTTTAAGAGCAAGCTAAGCCCTAAAGGTAAATGCGACTTTCGCGGTAAAACCGATCATCTCAAAAACTTTCATCACTTCTTGCTCATGTTTGTATTCTTTATTGAAGGCCAAACCAGCAATAATAGTGGTGAATAGCGGCAACAACGTTTCAGCTGCAACAAAAACTGCTCCACCTGGCTACTTCCCGATTTCGTAAACTCTGAGAAATGAACAATACATGCGAGACTGAATCTTGAGCTGTCAATTTAAGCACAAACTGCCCTACATGAGCAAGTTCGTTTTGACCAAAACAGATTTTCTTGGCACACGTCGTTTACCCCTAGCTAAATTGGTCATATATCTTTTTGTTACATGACAGGTAACCATGCCCAAATTGTCCTGGACTGTCACGATTTAGTGCAACCCTATGTGCCTTGCTCAACCCTAGGTTTGAGCTTGAAGTCTCAAACCCGGTCTACCTTGCAGAGAATAGTGGACTGTGAAATTTTCAGTCCTAGTCCAGTCCTGATCCGCAAAATTTTTGAAAATCATTAGTCCGATCCAGTCCTGATCAGTCAATGTAAAATCAGGAATGTTTATTTTGTCTCATGAGGCAAAAGAACTACTGGAGCTATTTTGCCTTCAGTCAAACACGATTGGTTGAAGGCAAAATAGTTCCAGCAGTGCTTTTGCCTCATGAGACAAAATAGACACAGCTTGTTGGCATTGCCAAAGTTTGATACGTAAGTGTCTATTTGGCTTTAGAGGCAAATCACTGCTGGGGTTATATTGCCATCATGAGAATCTGATTAATAGGATTGGTCAAGTGACAGGGACTACACAATTGGATTAGTGCAAGGTCCTTGTAACATGACCTAAAACCCAAAACC
>JGI24158J21664_10006412_pt1 | contig 15509 bp, 10 predicted proteins | sample Ectturendosymbi3_FD_21664 | JGI IMG/M metagenome (IMG submission 21664)
CTTGTTGGGCTGGCTTAATGAGTGTTGGGACCCTTTTTTGATCGTCATAACCTTGATGTGGACTTCAAGGCAATGAAAAGTCCCCATTATTTGTTCTGGATTGTTTTCGGAAAGTGTTTTCCCGTTGTTTTCATTGATGAAACATTTTTCTTTGAAAACGGAGCGGTTTGATGTCTGCGATTGTGCCGCAATGACAGTGGTTTCAAAGGTTACCACAGGTCAACATTCTTCCAATTCATGTGTAGTGTACGCAATGGTGCAAGTCAGTGCTTTCAGAGTTGATGTTGATGTTTTGTCAGCTGTTTCAGATACAACTTCACTCTGATTTGTTGAGCAGTGAGCACGAAACTAAAACAGACGCAATGTTAGCAATTAGCATCATTAGTCAATGGACTCAAGAGAATGGTCAAGCTACGGTCTATTATTGGGCTGAAGCGAAGTGCCATAGGAATAACCATTCACTACAGTAAATAGTAATAGGCTAATAATATTAGTTTATTTCAGACTCGTGGTCCATACAGACATAGACACAAAAGCACAAAAATGGTTAACCACACCGTAGCGCAATTTGCAGATGTCCAACATGGAGAGGAGCAAAACACTTTATCATATGTGTGAACGGTACTCGTTGTGTAGCCTACTCATTACTGTAGAGGTGGAAGGACTCAAGGAGTCTGTTGAGCGGACTCCGCAACTCCGCTTTTTGTCCAACTGTGGTACACAGCGTTGTACTACACTTGGCTAAAATTGAATTTCAAAAATTTTGTATGGTGTCTACTCGTTTGTAAAAACCGTGTTTTGTTTCTGTCAAATCTGAAAAGTTCTACTGTACTGCAATCATGACTGTGCTGTCCATATCAGTCAAAAATATTTGGTCATGTCATTCAAGTCAACCACTTCTTTTTTAATACTTGAAGTACCTTTGATCTTGACAATACTTGTCATTAAAAACAAAATTGTTAATATAGTTTGTACTCTCAGTTTTGCTCCAGCTTAACACACTAGAGAAGTAGATAGGCTAGACAAAGAATGAATATCCCCATGACATTGGTAAATATCCTGTAAGGAAGTTATTGCAACAGGATAAAAATTTGAATAGGCCTATCAGTTGGCTGGTGGCACAGTAGGCTACTGTTTTAAGTGACAGGCTACCTTAGCCACTAGCCTAGAGATAGTATTATTGTATTAACATGTGTGGTTAATTTTCCACTAGACAGTTTCATTAACACCTTTGGCGTCCCTGGTTTTATTTTAGGCAGTGGCTACACAGGTACGCCTGTGGATCTTGATATTTGAAACCTGATTAATACGCTACCTGCAATAAGTTTAAAGTAACCTGTAAGAGTGCAGTTAGGCTTGGTAGAAATGTAGTAAACATAAAAGGTAAACCTGAAACCCAACCCTAACGTAGCCCTAATGCTAAAAGTTTGGAAAGCTTTGATAAAGGTAAAGAAAAGTAGTCCCACAAATTGAAACGTGCAACCACTACTACCACAACAAAAGTCGCCAAGGTGAGAGGCGAACTGAAAACCATTGCCACAGCAGGCCTTTTAAGCATATCCACCATGATACGAAGTCGGTGTCGTTTGAATAGCAAACTCAGCGTTTTACTGGAACTGCGTCATGCGAGACGTATCCATAGCCATTACCAATTAAAGCATTGTGCATGCTTGCAATGACAATTTTATTGTTTACTTATGCCTAAGCCAAAAAACTGCCTAAGTATAGTCTACTTATGCATAATTATATTGGCATCAATGTTTGAAAGAAGGCAATGGCTACAGAACTGCCTGTAGATCTTCATAATTGAAACCTTATTTGACCACCACTTGTAACATGATAGTAACGCATGATGAGAGTGTAATAAGCTTGGTAAAAATGTATTAAACATAAAAGGTAAACCTAAAATCTAACCCTAAGTAATTGTAACCCTAATGATAAACCTAACCCCTAAACCTAAAATTTGAAAACTTTTGAAAAAAGTAAGGAAAAACTAGTCCCATGAAATGAAACGTGCAAACACTACAACCAAAACGAAAGTCGCCAAGGTGAGAGCCGAACCGAAAACCATTGGTCGGTGGTGCAGCACATGTAAATGCATCTGCTCTGCTGCCATGATGTTGCTATGTGAGTGACAAACTCAGCGTTTTATTCAAGGCAGTGGCTATAGATACGCCTGTGGATCTTGAAATTTGAAAACTTATTCAAACACCACCTGTGCCATAACAGTTTCGCACGACGAGAGTGCAGTAGGGTTGGTAGAAATGAACTAAACGTAAAAGATAAACCCCTAACTCTCATGCTAACCTAACCCCAACCTAATGCTATCCTATCCCTAACCTAACACTAACCCCTAAACGTAACACCTAAGCCTGAAAAAAAGTAAAGAAAAAAACAAAACGATCGTCGGCAAGGTGAGATATGAACCAAAAACCATTGTCATAGTAGCTGTTCTGCATAACCTTTACACTATGTGATCCACACAGTTTGAATGACAAACTGACCCTTCGTCAGCACAGGCGTGTCCGTAGTCACTTCCGTTATTCAAACCGCATCATGTGGGTTGGTTCCATAGCCACTTCCTTCAAAGAATCTGGACCAAAATTGAATGTGATTTTTTTGGACCAAAATTGCCAAGAAATTCAGCTGAATTAGCTTGCAGTGTTGCATCTGTGATAGAGAGATGCATTAGTGAATAGTCTGATGCAGTGTGTGCTGTGCACCACTTCCAGGAATGGAAGATGGTTCATTGGTTGTTTAAATTTTAAAATGTGCTGCAAATGTGAACTTTATTTATAAAAAGTAGGCTTATATGGAAAAATTGTAAACATATCACTAAATCAGAAGCACACATCCTAATATAAGGCTCTGAGAGATTTCCTAATGGTTGCCTTTTGCTATTTGTTTGATATGCGTATTTAGCCTGTATTTTATTTTAGTGTTTGGTTTGGATGCATGGCCCATATCACATGGCAGTCAAAAGAACACAGCTTAGGCACAACATATCACAAAGCAAATGTTGGTTGTGTACTAAAGAAAAACAAATGCTGAAGTAAAGACTAAAGTACCAACAGCATCTATTACATTTTTATGTAGTTTATTGTGTCATTTTATTGACTAATTGCAATTTTGATCCACTAGTGTTGATACATTTAAATAAAATGATGGAAACAGATCAAACTGCAGAATCTTTTGTTTGCTCTTCAAGTTCAGAGGCATTTGTATTGAAGCTTAATACATTTATCAAAATGGATGTTGTTGAAGGTATAATAAATAATATTTTTTGCAAAGACTCTGTTTTTTCAAACTAATTTGTAACTGTTTTTTTATTTTTAATAGTGTAGGTGTCAAAAATGCTTGTTTGAAATCTATCACCTGACTATAACACAATTTATTATGTAGGAGGACAATGGTTGTCATCTGTCATGTTGTGATAAACTATCAAACCATGTAGTGGTCTTCTAAAACATTACAATTTCTTTTTATTTAGTACTGATTAATGGTTCCATGCATTTATAGACGTTAGTAATATCAAGTCAAAAGACTCAGCGAGTCTTCTAGTCTGCAAAGTTACGTTTTTTTTGTGGGTGACGTGATAAGTAGTGTAGGTTTAGGCCTTTTTGTCCGAGGTTATCAGTCCCTAAGCTCCAACCGCATAAGGGAAGTTTTTCTCTCAAGTATTTAGTGGAAACTAGGCTGAAATCTGAGTCTTTTGAGCCTTTGATTTGCTTTCTAGAGTTTCTGGTTCAAAAGTTGGGTAAAATAAACAAAATTTGGATAAAAGAATCTTTTGGGGTAATTTTCACCAAATTTAAAAATAAAATCTTTTTTTCATTGTAAACTAGAATACTCAACAAGTCTTTTGAGGGTTTCAACACCTTTCTAGCACATTCAACTGGCAAGTTATGGAGTTGCAAAGTGGTGCGAAAATATGGGATTTACAGCTAAATCCACCCAGTTCCAAAGGTGTTAAGATCATGTATTTTGTTTGTCATGTGATATTTGGTTGTTTTGCCTTTCATGGAAGTTTCTTAATTATTATGAATATAGCAGTCTTGAGATACAAAGATGTGAATTGAAATACAAAGTAATTGTGCATGTGGAATATAAAACTTATGTTTTTCTTACATGCATTTTCATGGATTTACAGGAAAAGCCCAACCTATTGCTAGAAGTGGACATCGTGCTGTTGCCAATGATGATTTCATGTGGGTCTTGGGGGGATATAATCCAAACAATTCAGGAAGTGATATAAACCAGGCATTTTCACTCTTCAAGTATGTGAGCGTAATTTGCAATTAGACATTCTGAAAGTGAATTGTATGTTTTGACTTATGTATGAAGGCATTGGCATCAATGTAAGTGACACTTTCTATTACTTTTGATATGGAATAGTTGAATTTTGTTTGGGAAAACAAATACTTGTACATGCCTGTTAAAGCCAGGATATGAATTTCTAGTGCAGCAAAAGTTTTGCATATATGTGTGCTTATGAAATCTTAGTTGCAATGTAAATATGGTGCCATATTTACTCAATTGTAAGCCACACAAAACGATGTAAAAAATTAGTGTAAGCTGCACTCAATTGCTAAGCCACACTTGAACATAAGCTACCTAAGCCTTTGAGATACTTCAGTGTACTAGCACATTTCCCGTTTTTGGCAACCCTGATAATGATACTTACACCACTACAACTGCTTTCTGTTCATCATAATCCCTCCTGTGACGGATGAGCATGTGATGCTGAAGATAATAGAATGTGAAAAGAGAATTCGGTTGAAAAAACGTAGCCAAGGAAAGACTGAGGTCATCTAGACCTGTCGATGAGATAAAGAAAAAATGTAAGCCGCACAAAATGATGAAAAAAAACTTTATAAGCCGCGGCTTACAATCGAGTAAATACGGTACATTGTGTCTTATAAACATCTATGAAAAGCTCTGTAAACATGCATAAAGCACTATACATATTGCAACACCTTTCTTCAAACCAGCTGAATGACATTTACTTAGGTAGATTATTGTCACAAGGTGGTGCAAGTTTATTTTGCTTGATGATCTGTTATGGAATTTTCTCGTTCTTTTAGTAATGCCACCCTCTCTTATGCATGTTTGTTCCCTCTGACTTACCTCTCCAGGTTTTATGTATCTGATGTTAAATTCCCAAGTTCATTTGTTTTGTTTTCTGTTTTTTTCAAAGAACATGTTTTTCAAAGAGCATAATTTTAGCAACAAAAGCTAACCTGAATAAAAAAATTTATGGAATAATTTTAAGGTTTAGTAAAAGCCATAAAATCAACGAGTAAAGTTAGGATTTCTGTTAGAGTTACATCATTGCTTGTGTGTGCTGTAATTGGTTTGTAAAATTTAACTTTGTCAAACTACTGGCAATCTTTATAACAAATTTATTTTGAAGGCTTCTAAGAGCAAATGCTGTTGCTCTGTATTGGTTTCCAACAAAAAAGTGTTTATTCTGGTTTGCTGCTGTTCATGTAAAATGTGAGAGGTGTAATGTTCCAAAGGTTTCTGCAAGCTTTTTTAACCTGATCTAGCTAAAATCCTAACTTGATTTATCAACCAACAATTATAAGCCTTGTTGACATCTGTTGTGATGGAAGGATTGAAAGTTCGTACATTTTGGCCTCACTGAGACAGCAAAGCACAAGTAATGCGATGGGATGCACCGGCTTTGAATAAAGTTATTAAAAACTTATATTGATAAAGCTAGTGAGTGACTGTTTCAAATTACTAATGCATTTGTCCAATGCATCATTAAGATTCCTACAAATGTGCTTGAAAAGGAGAGTTAAAATCAGTAGCACCTCCACATGATGCATTGACAAGGTAGGGCAAAAGCCTTTCACATGCAGTGCACACAGGATTTTTAATTTCCATTGTCTGTTAGATTGTTTTCAATACATATGGTGGAGCAGTAGCACTAGTGCTGCTTTAATTGTGGTCCAGGCTTTCTTGTGTATTTAGGCTGGAACAAATGTTTAATCGTGAATGTCTGTCTTTTTTGCACTTTCATGCACTTTACTCCTTCTCATTGCCTTGCAAATTTTGTATTGCATTCAGAGATCTGTGGAGATACAACATTTCTACTAATGAATGGGTCTCTATGAAAACTGATGATAAAATGCCATCAGAACTTGCTTCACATTCAGGTGCCGGTTAACTTTTTATGTAATATGGTTTTGACTAGAGATAGACCGATATATCGGTATCGGCCGAAACGGCCGATTTTTTCGGCCTCAGTAGGTGTTGACAAAACGCTGTTATATTCTTCACACATCCTGACAAACTTGCACAAGAAAGCACAAAGAACCAAGTCAAGACAGTTATCTTGCAGCAACGCTAGCAAGTGCATTTTCATAAACAAGCAGACAAGATGAACCACGGAGCACGTGTCGACCGTCGCAACCGAAACAAAAGCATCATCATTAATCACATTAATTAAACATCATACCAAATTTTGAAATTGCTGCAATTAAAAAAAAAAGTTAGGTTATAAATCCTGATTTTTGAAGTTTTTGAAATAAAGGTAAGGCATAGAATACATCCATTTTTGACAATGAAGCAAAAAAACAAGATTTAAATTTTAGAAATATCAGTTATCGGCTTCGGTCCATGAATGGCCGATATATCGGTATCGGCCCCTACCAAGACTGACAGAACAATGCAGCTATGAACACATTACACACACAGAAACAAACTAGCACGTCTGTGATCGAAAATGAGAGTAGCAGTAGTCACTTCACTCTTCAGCACAGCACAACTGAGGTTAGACTCAATGCCTCGCGTTAATGTTGAATTTCTGACGTGGTCAGCCACGCTTTTTCACCCATGCAGGCCGTACGGAGTACGACTTAGCTACGGCAGAAAGCGAATGCGGCGTGTTTAATTCTACGCGCAGGTTTGCAACTACCGCGGAGCTATCGTTTCGGAAATCGAAATTTGTACGACATTGAAATATATGCATTTCTGAAGTTGCATGCAAGAAATCAGATTAGTGCATTAAGCATGCACTGGTCTTAAACCCGGTAAAAGCAAAAGAGCATCTCTTAATTCAGTAGGGCCCTCACCATTTCGCAAACTGAATGTAAAACAATCTAAACAGAAGTCTTTGCGTGTAAGCATTTCGTGCGAATGGAGGTCGGTTGTAGAAGCAAAAAGAGTTGTGAAGGGAAAACGATTATACCACCAAAAAAAATAATCTTAATGAGCGAAGTTCCTCTGGTATCAGCCACATGACGGATGTGGTTGTAAGCTTCCACTGCACGGTATCCAAGTGCGTGCGTAAGGCACAGGACTTTTTCATGCATGCCTTTATGACGACAAACCTATCTCCGTATGACGTATAATGGTATTGTCCCGGTCAGGTTATTTCCGACCCGGTGGAACTGAAGAACGCCATGTGATTAAATTTGCAAAGCATCTTTTCATTTATTCGTAATGTTCACTAACAATCGGTTTCCTTATTGCGCGATGGCTCTTTGTATTGTTTCTGTTTATTAGCTGAGTTACATGAAACAATATAGATAAGCATATGTGGGGTGCCCTGTCTTGTTGCAATAACGCCGAGACTGTGTAATATTTTCCAAAAGTGTAATGTTTTTCCTTTTATTTGCGAAAACGTACTCCGGGTCTACCGGCATTCAAAACCTATTTAATGCTTGAAAATTTCCATGTGGTGCTGACTAGAACTTCAAAAACTTACTTCTGTAACAGCGCGCGGCTCAATTTACGACACAGCCGCTAAACAGTTTCCTTTGTTTTGTCAGCAATACGTCACAACCAGCTCATGATGGTATTCGGCGGCACAGGAGTGCCATTCGGAGAGCAGAGCAGCGACAAATTGACCGTTTGCCACCTGGGCACCGGCCGCTGGAGTCCGGTGGAGTGCGCGGGCCCCGGCCCGGACAAAATATACGGCCAGGCGAGTTGTTGTTTTTGCACGAACCATGTGTAACCATAGCGATGGAAGCTTTCTTCTTCGCGAGGCCGCGTGGCTCCCGCCGACTCTCACCAGGGAGGACAAATCGTGTATCGTTGACTGAGATGTTTGCCGGCGTTCGCTCCAAGTTTGTTGGTTTATGTCGACTTAGAAAGTCGACCGCAAACAAAAGATCATCTCGAAAATCGACAAAGAAGCGCCAGGTTTCGCTTCAAACCGCGTGGTTTAAGTTGCCTTACCAGTGCTCCGTGGCTCTTTTTGGACCCTGCATCACCGCTCGCAGCCATAATAGCGTTTTTCTTGGATCTCCACTACTTGAGAAGTTCAATCAATGTATTAGAAAATAAACGAAAGTTTCTACTTTCCGCAGGCGATGGCTGTTATCGGCGAGCACTTATATGTCTACGGGGGCACGACGGGCCACGTTTATAATACCGAACTTCATCGCTTGGATTTAAACGCCAACGTTTGGCATAAAGTTAAGCCTTCTAATGCGTTCAACGAACTTCCTAACGAAAGGTACGTCATTACTGCGTCACGGTCATTACTGCGTGCGGTCCATGGGAGCTATTCGTGTACGCTGTCTGATGCTTGGCGTCGTGTGAAGAGTTTAAACTTGCTGGTATAGGTTTTCCTTTGGTGCTGGAACCCAATGTGGAGGTTTGGGGTGTTGCCCAGCGTAGAAGTTGTTTGCGAGGAATGCTGTCGTTGCATACAGAGATGCTGGTTTCCCCAAACGCTACCAACGACTGAACGAGGCAGCCTAGTCGTTGTATTAGTATTGTTCTAACTCCCGACTAAAACTGCCTGACATTTTAAGTTGCCAAGCCGAAGCAAGGCGTCTGGCTCGCACCACTTGATAGTTCGTTTCACAGATTTCCTGGTGCACGAATGTTTATTTACAAAAAGGCTTCTGATTAGCAGCAGCAGAAATAGATTTACGATGGCGCGACAGCAGAAACAGCCAACGTGCTGGTCCGTGCGCTAGCGATACAAAACTAGACTCTCTGAAACGCGTGCTGTCCACGCCGAAAACTTCGAAAGCAATGCGTGTCGAGGTCACTTCGCGAACGCAGTGGAGCGCGCACACACGGATGCCCTTGACGCGAATGACAAGTTGATACAAACCAGATCTCACGCACGGAATACAATAGCGAGCAGGAAGCGGCAAGTCGTAATGGGAAGAGGTATATCCGCTATACTGGTACAGATGCATTATTATGTAATAATTTAGATCGAAAACTCATGTCTGGGGATTGCTGAAGTCTTTTGCCCAGGGCTCGTGCTGACAGCAAAGTAGGAGCTTTCTTCAAAGAAAAAATGTTGTGATCTTCAGTTCTGTTTAAGCCTACGTCTTCCGTCAAGTTTTTAATTTGACATATTGGCCCATGGCAGTCGGATCACATTAAATTAGTAATTTTACCAGCAAGAACTGTAATTTTACCTAATTCCAACTCTCCACAGAACAAATATAATTTTTTGAAGTAAGTGAAATGCTACGATTGTTGAGATTTTAAGACTTTAATTACTGCCCTAGCGAGACAAGTCGCTGTAATATCTCTTCCAACACGTGTTACAGCTCCTTATTATCTGCAAATGCGCCGCAGATAACGGGCTGGCAATCGTCGCCATAATCACCCTTTTTATATGATGCGCACGTCGGGGAACGTCTGTTGAGAGCTCGAGTCACGTGACGTTACCTGCAGCCAATCAGGCGAAGCCATCCGACGACTTTCGTCGCTGGATTTTACAGTTGCTGGTTGGTTGGGTCCAGCGCAGTCACGGTCCAGCGAAATTGTGTTTATCCGAAGTTAATTTGAATGATAAAACGATCAAAATCCCCGTCGCTTTAACAACATGCCAGGTGAAATGAAGGAAAGAGCAAAAGCGGATGTGAAAATGAACGAAATGAAAGCCTTTTGCGCTGTCACCTTGTTCCAAATTCACTGAAACGCTTAAACTTTACGTAGTAATAGATTTTTTAGTCAACACAATTTTGACTTCTAAGTATCAGATACGGAGTGCACACCTTTTTTACTAATTGCTTTTATTTCTTTTGTAAGTTTTTTCTTATGTGAAGGCTTACCAGTTGGTCTAATCTAATTCTGGCATGTCACAAAAAAGTTCCTGTTCAAACCATTACGGTGAATTGCCAGAAGTGATCTGATGCTTTTCAAAGGCTTTTCAAGTAGGAGAGCAAGAGCTGTTTTTTATTTTGCCGAGAATAACTCGGCTGGAATCAAGCTTGATTTCCGATGGGAATTCCATCCGGACTCCATATATCCCGAATGGCACACAATGTTTCCAGGAACATCAACAGAATTTAGGACGAAACCGCGAAAATGTTGGAAATTATGAAACAAAGCATTAAGCGCGTCAACATCTCGTCGAAGTTGTATCTAAAAAACTTCTTTTAACTTTAGTACTGCAGTCTAGCCCGTTCAAAATTCATTCGGTCGTAAGAGACTGCGTTGCTTTCATTCCAGTTCAGTTCGTAGCGTTGGATTTGATATCTACAGCAGCAAACTTAGCAGTTTTAATCAGGAGTTCAAAACTGAAAGCAAAATTTGAATGTTTTTTCGTTCAGGCATTCGGCGACCAGCCCGTAACCGAAGGCTGGGCGATCATCATTGAATGCAATGCCATGGCGTCCCATCGGTAGGAACGTTAACCTAAGCCATGGGTTCTTAACCTGTGCTGCGTTACCCCCCAACAGATGCGCGAATGCACACCAAGGAGTCCATGAATGTGATTTAAAGAGCTAATAGACCTTGCAGACATTTCGATTACTACTACGATAATTAAAACTTTGATCTAGAACAGGCATTTTTTACGAAAAATGTTAGGTACCTGGTATGGACCTGTAGGGACCCGATTTCTCTGATTCTAGGGACCTGATTTTCAATTCGAGGGACCCGAATCGGGCCTCTAAAACACCTGAAAAAACCCTGATCTAGAATATTTATTGCAACGTTTTTCTTGAGGGGTCCGTAACTCTTGATTAGGATGTACTGGGGGCCAGTGACCCGCAAATGTTGAAAAAACGCTGCCCGAAACTGTTGCGATTAAAAGCAGACAGGTCTGCCGCCAATTGTTGCCACTGGACCTGCAAAAAATGTCTTCATCATTTCAAACTGCCAGTGCCAAGACCAAACTGCTGAGCGTCTTGAGAAAAAGGCAGCAACGAGCTGTCGCTTTCCTCGTGTTTGCTAAGCACGGCCGAAAAGGACATCGGCTTTTCGCTTGTACGTCATTGTGCGGCCACTTCGCGCTGTTTACATGTCGCTGAAACGGAAACGGTCATCGCTTCCGCTTGTGAAAAGCGCCCGTCCCGCACACTACCGCCTGAGCGCTGTGCTGACGTGGCAAAGGTGACATTTTCTTCGACTGATTTTCACCACGCTCGATGCAGATACCGACACGAAATCGCGATCGACGACGACGACAAGATCTTCGTCCTCGGAGGGGGGACCTCGCAAGCTGTTTACTCCCTGCGCCAGATCTACATTTTCTCCGTTCGCGCGAACAAATGGGAGGTGAAGGCCGCCAAGCGCGACCCGTCGACCAAAGGTACCCGCTTGCGTCAGCGATTTGGCGCTCTCCTGTCTGCTGGACAATGTAGCCTTGCGACGACAAACTGCCGAGAGCAAAACCTGCGCTGGTTCAAAGTTGGACGCTTGGTCCCTCATGCGGCCCCCATGGGCGTCGGAAAGTTTGTTTTTCCAGGGAAGGGGCCAGCAGTGGATTTATTTTTGCAGAGGCAGCCAAAAATATTTTCCCAGAGAGGGCCAAAAATGGTGAAATTTCGTTTTTCCCTCTCGGAACTATAAAAACAATCCTTTTTGTTAAAATTGTAATGGGAAAAAAGTCAAATTTCAAAATCCAGTGTGGGCCGAGGCCCTCCCCTGTCCCCCCCCCTCTTCCGACACTCATGGCGGTCCTTGCTTTCGTGGGTCGCGCGTCGTTCGCGTTTGAGCGATAGAAACGCCACTGTGTACGTATGAGTTGGTCGACCGTGCATGCGTTTGGACAGCAAGCCGTGGAACCTGGCTTCGTGCACCCAGTCAACTCTTTGTTTTCTAACAATGCTGATTACGTGCGCAGCCAATTGTGGTAAAACTTCCAAAACCTTATCCGCTTTTTAGCTGCCGTCTTCAGGTGAAATGCAGTGGGCGGCGCTCAGAAAAAAAACAGATTGGTTCCAGTAGATTTCAGATTTAATAACAGGCGCTTTTTCTAAACGGTGCATTTGGACAAGCAGCAAAACAAAGAACCTGGATCGTAAAAATGCCACTATTATTTCGATCATTTTCGTCAGTGCGATGTCGATTAGAACCAGGGCGGCGGGGCCTGCAGTGAAATTTCAGGATCCAGCTCGCAAGCATCTAGATTTTTTGGCTCCGACTCCAACATCTATATCCAGAACTATTTAGTCCGTTGAAAACCAAAAACCATTGCAGCAGTAGTATAACTCGCTTTTCCCACGAACTGTCTGTGCAACCGGAACCCAAATTTCAGGTTCCGGCTCCACCATCAAAGTTTTTGCCTCCGGCCAATCAAAATCGCCTGGTCTCCGGCTCCACAGCCTTGACTGGAACACACACTTCAGAAACAAGCCTATGTTAAGTAAAAAAATGAGTCCTCGATGAATGAACTTTTGACCTAAGAACATGAGAGGTCTCGAGATAATTGAACTGGTGAAATGAGTTAAAGCAACGCAGAATGATGATGCGTTCGAGAATAGTCCTCTGCGCCAGAGTAAGCCGGTGTTCGTTTACAAATACAATCCGCACTAGAATTGGAAATGGATTCATAACGCTGAACCTGGATTTATTAATCGGGGACTTCGTTATGTATTTTTAACGGAAGAATCCCAATGCAGACTGGATTTAATGGATGGATGACTTCCTTAAGCGGCTTACACTGTGAAAGACATTTGAAAGATGACCTACACTCGTATGTCTCTGGCCAATCAAGAGCTAAAATTAAGACGCTGGGCGCTGCAAAACGGTCCTTTCGAAAGGACGCCGCTATACAAAATTATGCTGGAAGCAGGATTTTTTTTTACAGAAATGTTAGGGACCCGATGATAATTTTCTCTGATTCTAGGGACCCGAAGCGGGTCCCTAAAACACCTTAACAAACCCTGCTGTAAGAAGTTGGCCTTACTTGGCAAATATGTTTGCTAAACTTTATCGTTGTAAACGGCCCGCAGGTATCTTTTGACTTGCTATGTTTATCTGTGTTCATTTATTTCTGTGAAGTTGTGTACATCTGAAGCCATTGCTTGAAGTCTGGGAGTTTATTCGTGTGACTGACATCAGTTTAAAAAAATCAGCTGCACATGCAAGCCGGCTGATTTTCAAACATATCAAACCTACGCAAAAATTCTGTTGGCAGGCATGTGTGAAACTAAGATTGCAAATATAAGAGAGATTAAATCAACCAAAAACTTCTTTGGATTGATGTCTTTTTCTTGCTAAAACCGCCATGCGAACGCGTCTTGTCCACGAATGTGTCGAATATTCTCGAAAGAACTCGCCTCGTGCGCTCTGCAAAAAAACGACGTGTGTATTTCCTCCCACCAGGCTACCCCAGGGCGCGTCGCTGTCACAGTTGCGTACAGCTCCGGGCGTCGGCGTATATCTGCGGCGGTTACGACGGCGACGTAATACTCGGCGACTTGTGGAAGCTGGACCTCAAAACGTTGCAGTGGCGAAAGCTGTCCGACATGCCCGAACCCGTGTATTTTCACTCGGCAGCTGTGACGTCGGTGAGTAACCGCGGTGATAGTGCATGTCGCTTGTGTTTGGGAACCGTTTGGCGCGAGTTCGATTCCGGACCGAGCCAGGACTTACCGTAAGCAAAGAATGATGCGAGGCGTTTATCGGCCGAGCGCCTAAAGCAGAAGTTCTCGAACTTTCATGAGCCGTGGCCCCTTTCTGAGTTTAACTGGCGAATACTTAATATATCGTGACACTTGGATTGTGCCACATCACGGCAACGCTACCTAGTGAAGGTCTCTGCTCGTGGCCCCCAGAGAACCGCTCCGTGGCCCGCAAGGGGGGCCGAGAGCCCCGTTTCAGAAACCCTGGTCTAAAGCAAAGATTGCAGTCGAAAAATGGATTCAGGTTCGCGTTTTTTTCTGCATCTGCTTAAGCACTGGGACGACCTGCCAGTTGTATTGCAACAGTAACATGCAAAAAAGTTCTTGCTCGCTTCACCACCGCTGTCTGGAACTAGCCAGGAATTCTTGACCCGGCGGATGAAAAGGCGACATTGAAACAGACGAAGTTCCCAGCGGTCAGTTCTCCGCTCGCCACTGCATCTGTTTTTGACTTTAAAAAAGTGGTGTCAGAGTTTTAATAATTCCGACTATTTCATTCCTTATAAGGCAGGGGCGGCCAACCAGTTAAGAGCCACATTTCTTTATGGTGTTACCGCAAAGAGCCTCACAGCACACATGGGCACACATAAACATAACCTCTTCCTCGCTCACACATTGCCCAGCTGGAGTTATTGTAAATTTCACACACCAACATGACAATGTCAACTTTACAAGGCATTAATTGTTATGCATGTTATTTAGTGGGGCTTCTGGTAATTACACAAGAGCTGCATAAAACCGGACGAAGAGCCGCGCAGAAGCGTAGCAAAATTGGGGGGGGATGCTTGATTTTAGGCGAGCAACAGTATTTTTGTTTGGGACGCCGCTTCTCAAAGTGCAAATTGACTAGATATGCTAAAAATTGCGTGGGGGACCATGGCCCTCCNCCTAAGCCTATGGAGCCGCNGGTTGACCGCCCCTGTTATGAGGTCTCCAACTTTCTTGGTCGTCACGTAATCTGCAACTTCGCCACTTTCATCCTGTCCCTCTCCTATCCAGGAGGGATGCATGATCGTCTTTGGCGGCGTTACCTGTATCGAGAAGTCGTCGCGCACAGCCTCTTGTTACCGCGTCTGGCTCGAGGTGCCTTCGCTGCAAACAATGGCCTGGTTCGCGCTGCTCGAGCTCTGCCCGGCGCTGAAGAAAATGCCGCGAAAGGACTTAATAAAGCTCGGCATTGGCCGGAACCTCATCGGCAAGCTGCTGCAGGCCGACGGCGCCTAAACCTGGGCCATGTTTTGGTCTCAGGCGACGGTCGAATTTGGGATCAGAGACGTTGTCATCTCACGCGTCGCGCGGCTTTTCCTTTGCAGCGGAAATTTCGCCCCGCCGCGTACTACCTTGACCGGAGGTGACAAAGAACGACCGGAAAACTATGTTCAACTTAAATTTTTATATTATTTTTCTTCATTGCCGTTTGAACTTTCTTCCGATTCGCTAGCACCACCTAAAGAGTTCGTCGAGTCGAATACGCTTTTTTTTCACGTTTATCGCTACGAAAATACAGAAATTAAGCAACGGTTCTGTTTTTTCCAACAGGCCTCATCGGAGGCAAGTGGTAGTGGACAGCAGGCCCGTCGCCAGGATTTACCACCGGGGGGAGCAAAAATCACAAGGAGGGGGGGACATTAAAAAAATATTAGCAACCACGGTGGTAAATCCTGGCGA
>JGI24158J21664_10006413_pt1 | contig 15508 bp, 11 predicted proteins | sample Ectturendosymbi3_FD_21664 | JGI IMG/M metagenome (IMG submission 21664)
CGCCTATACTAAGTATCCATGCAACGCAGTCAGTATCAGCGAAGTCAACGATCAAACTCTTGCAAGAGGATTTCGCGCATTTCGGTTTTCCCCATACTGTCGTAACCAACTGCGCTGCTACCTTCAAATCTGACAAGTTCCAGGAGTTCTGCAAAGAGAATGGAATTGTCCATCTGACTGGAGCTCCGTACCACCCTACCACCAATGGCGCCGCTGAACGTTTGGTGCAAACTTTCAAACAAGCGTTGAAGAAGTCGGACAAAGCCCCAAAAGATGCGCTGCAAGACTTCCTGCGAAATTACCGGCGCACTCCGTTATCAACCGGTTACTCGCCCAGCGAATTGCTTAACGGACGTCAAATCCGCACTAAAATTGACACCCTATTGCCTTCACTTGCACACACTGCACAGGGTAAACAAGCCCAAAGAAGCTACCAAGTCTCAACAGTCTGAGCGTCAGCTCCCCGTAACGCAAGTAGCGGTTACGTACAAGGTCGGCGATCCATGCTATGCCCTATACTTTGAACCACGACGTGATCGCGACCCTAGATGGGTGCCTGCCATTGTTGTCAAACGTTTTGGGACCCGCGGTGTCAACATGCGTGTGGTTCCGAGAGGTCCAGTATGGAGACGCCACATAGATCAACTGCAACGACGGTACGTTTCGCCAGATGACACAGAACCTGGTGATACTCCCAGGTTGTCCGAAAGCAGAGAAGAGAACCCCTCCGTTTCAGAGCAGCTCTCGAGCGCAACTTTGACAACAACCACCAGGCAACCGCCGACGTCACAAAACGTTAGACCAGAATACAGACCTGACCATCCTCAGCAATCAAAACAGCCGAGAAAACCTCGTAAACTTTTTTGTTGTTAACGTTATGAAATTTTCTCCTCACATGGGAGGTGTCAAGGCTGATTGTTGCATTGTTTCTGCCAGCAAATGATTTATTCCACGCTGCGCGTTGATTCGTTTTGCGCGCTCTGTACCTCTTGGTTGGTCGCTAAATACTGTCACCTTTGTTGGTAACTCATAAATTTAAAAAAAACAGTGCTACTTAGCAATTTCATATATGCACAGGGAATTTTAATTGAGGTATAGTGTTGGTTCAGCTTCTTCACATCTGATCTGATAAAATGTTTTTCAAGACATCTAAAAACTAAGATCAGAACCAGACAGCTTAATGTGCTTGGATGAGTGCTCTACAATAAAATTGAAGATGTTTTAATTTTGATTGGCAAGCTTCTAACTTTACATTTACAAAAAATTTATTATAAAAGAGAGTCGCTGATTATATTTTAACACTTGGTTGAAGTTTATTGTTATGGGCGAGGGACCGTTAGGTCACGAATCAAGCCCCTAATGATGTAACATGTAAACAAAACAATATGCACATAAACAAAATGCAACAGGTTAAAAAAACGATAACAGACGCAATGTAATTTAGCACATTAAGCAGATCAAGGGGGAGTCACCGATAAATATATGTAATACAGGACATTGAGACAAATAGAGTACATTTTTATAAGGTTTTACTTCAGTGAAAAATTAACTGCATCGACTAGTAAAATCAAAAGAATTGGTAACATTAAACAAAACTGAAGCACATACGCAAATATTAAAAGAAATATTTCCTTACAGATAGGTATATTACAACATAACTTGATCCAGTAAACAGTTTTTGTATGTTGGACAAAACACTAGGAATGATTTATTTCTTAAGTCTTTGGGAATATTGCTCCTGAGTCTTGGCCCTGTGTATTGCATAGTTCTTTGTGTTAACAATTTTTTTGATGATGTTGTAGTGAGATCGTTATTAGTAGCAATTCTAATGGGATAATTATGTCTGTAATTATATGAGAATAACAACTGGAGATGAAACTTGAAAAGCAATTGTAACTATTTTGTACATAAATTTTCCTAATTCGTATTCATATATTTGATTAATTTGCAATATTTTGCATGAGTGATATAGATCCAGCATTGGGATGTGAGAAGCTCTAGATATTTTGCAAATACAGCATATTGAATGGTTATGAAGTAACTTCAGATGAGTTAAATAGGTTGCAGCAACTTTGCCCCAGGTCAAAATTGCATATTGGAGATGAGGATAAATTAAAGAGAAGAGACTTTCTGTAATATTTTGATATAAAAAATTGGCCAATTGGCAGAAGTTTGAAGAGGGCGTGGCATCCATGAGCTACTTTCTTTTCAACTGAACTATGCTGTTCTTTCCATGTTAAATTGGAATCGATTGTGGTGCCTAGGTATTTCATAGAGTTAAATTTTTCTCATGGAACATTGCCAGTTTATGTTTAGATTTACAGTTCAGTTGTGATTATTGGATAAAATAGTTTTTGTTTTAGACAGATGTAATGTAAGTTTACTCTTTTGCAACCAATTGAATACTGTTTGATTCGATGTTAGTTTTTTTCTCCAAATTGGTAGGATCGGTATCAGAAATAAATAATGCTGTGTCATCAGCAAAAATGTTACAAAAAAAATTAGAAGACGGGGGAGATCATTAATATACAACAAAAATAGCACACGACCAAGAGTCGAACCTTGCGGCAAAACTGCCAAATGAAAAAATGACTCCAAACAACTGCAACATGCAAATATTTTTTCTGAGTAAGACTTTCCATCATCAATACAATAAAATCTATGATGCATGATAAAATTGCTTGTTGAAAAATTCCACATTAGAAAAGTCAACAAAAATTGAAAATGCAAACGACAGACAACAGTTTCACAAGATTTATGTGATAGTGACTGCATATTAACGTAGAACACAGATCATAATGTATTGTCAAAAGCAAATGAGTAAAAACTTACATGAAACTCGAAAACTTCCAAAATTTTCCTGATAAACAAGGATAATTGTTCAGTGCTGCATAAAGCATTTCCATGCAGCAGAAGTGTAGGGGTGACATCTTCAATGCACCATTTTGGATACTGACATCTTTAAATATATATTAAACTATTAACACTGTTATTGCTCAAAATATATCAAGCAACATTGCAAGAAGTCATATAAATTAAATGATGTTAGGTTTGCAAAATAAGATTTTTCACCACTGCAGTAACCCTATGACCTACCTGCTCACTTTGCGGCTTAACAATGATTTTAAAACTTAATTGTTTCTAAAATATCCAAGCATGATTATATTTAAATTATTGTATTTTTCATGAATAAATATATTGTTGGAATATTTTGATAAAACAATATCAAAACTTATGAACATAGTAACTAACTTACTATAGCACTACAAAAACCATAAAAATAAAATCAGGTATTCCAAAATCTGTCACTACATGTATATTCAGGTTAACACATTGAGCACTACCATACGTATCATAATGGATTTTATGGAACAGGGCTATGCACAAATATGAATTTGGCTTCCAGTGGATACCACCTGTAATCTCTTGATTTCTTGAAAGTTAATACATTTACATGCAAAAAATACCAAGGTAAAAACACTGCAGATTATTGTAAAACCAGAAGTTTAGTGATAGCTACTTCGTAATTTAATATTCTGTCAAATGTGCAACCATAGTAACAACTCCAACAAAGAGCTGTTTGGTGTTGTTGAATTAAGTTCATCATAATTAGTTTATTGTTACTGAAAACAAAATATCATATTCTTTTTCAACATATCTGATGTGATGCAAAAATATACATTGATTCATTTAGAAATTGGCGTAATACCATCTTTTCCCAAACATATTTCCTGTGGGTTTAGGCCCTTAATTTGGTTTAAAAATATTTATTTTTTGGCCACAGCCTCTGAACCAGAAATGCTAGATGGCCAATCAAAGGCTCTAAAGATTCATATTATAGCCTAGTTTACACTACAATCTTAAGTCAAAAAACTGGCTCTTGGTGTTAGCGCCCAGGGCCCAGTGACATGGGCCAAAATTGTGTAAACCTACCCCCATTACGACGTCACCCACACAAAACTTCAAATCCCAAACTTCCCAATTTTTTACAAATCTGAACTAGAATACTTCCCACATCTTTAGAGGGTTTGGACCAGGGTTGTTGTATAAAAACCCGACCCAAAAAAACCCACCTGTTTTTTTTTTACAAAGGCCCACTTAAAAAAACGCAATAAAACCCACCAAAAAATTCACTCTTTACTTTTCCTTTGAAAAATCACTAATTAGTAAAAAACAAAATAAGCAGCACACTTGTACAGTTACCTGCAAATTTTTCAATCAAACAAAACGAACAGCAACGAAATGTAAAGGACTTGAAAAAAATACCAGAATAAATCTAACAGTTTGAGTAAATTCGAATGGTTATCTTCTTCAGCTCTGCACAATCGGTATATTTTGACCAATTTTTCTGCCTTCTCTGCATCTAAACTTTTTCTGATTTTGGAACATACCAAATCATATATTGAAAAAATACACTCTATAGATGCTGAGCTAGCAGGGCATGTACATAAACTTGACATGAAACTGCAGAGTTTGTGTGAGAATGGTTTTTCTCTGTTCGCTGTGCGCATGGTTGCCAAGCCTTACCACTTAGGAGTGAACTGACCAACAACACTTTGTGGAAACAAAGATGGGGTACATTTCTTTACCCTCAATATTGAATGCCATAATACGTATAACAAGTTATTATTGTGAATTTCTGAAAATAGTGATATTGCGTGATGGAATAAAAACAATTCAGAATGTGGTTTTTCTGTTTTCTTTAAAAAAAGAACAAAATCTTGCTTCTTTCCAAAAACCAAAAAAAACAACATTTGTTTCAAAAAAAGCCAAAAAAACAGGTGGGTTGTTTTCAAAAAAACGGGTTTTTCTCAACCCTGGTTTGAACAGCTCTCTAGCTCAGAGGTTCCCAACCTGAGATACATGTACTGCTAGGGGTACATTTGCCTATCCGAAGGGGTGCATTTAAGGTTAGTAACAAAAGAGAAATATATTTTTTTATATCTTTTATTTCTAAAAATGTACACATATATCAAACACAATAATTTAAAAAAGCCGTTATGTGTATTTTGGAATATATCTGTGATTAATCATGATAAAATATTTTGTCATAAGAAATTTTAGGGGTACATGTTCATCAATCAAAGTAGTGAAGTGGTACATGGTCAGAGAAAGGTTGAGAACTCCTGCTCTAGGTCAATCAGCTGGTGAGTTGGGGTGGTGCAGAGAGATGCAAGAAAAGTGGCTCACATGTGATGTATATCACATAAGTATATCGTACACAGTTTACAGTATCACACAATTATAGAGTAACAAACACATGCAAACACAAGTTTTCAGGAGAGATCACATATTTTTATTCTATTACACACTTCAAATAAAATTACTTTGTGAACAAATCAATCACAAATTCTTTTGAAGAAAGACTTTGAAATGCTCTTTTCTCTTTTTCACGGATTTCTTTGTCAATGATCGTACTGTGATCTGCAAAATAAGGTCAAACTTAAATTCTATTTCATATTCATATATTCCATTATACATTTGTTAACTGCTGATCTCAACTGAGACATACATCACACATTATTCATATAACTTAAATAAACCTCTTATTCATGCATTTATTTTCATGTGTCTATTTGACCTTAATTGTTTTTCAACTCTTGTTTCAACATATTGACAAATTAGAGTTATAACATTTGAGGGGAACTTGGTAACTTTGCAGTTAAATCTGCTGAAATTCCAACTCAACCTCCAGGAGTGGCGTGGTCCTTCAAGGTTCTATGTCAGCCATAACTTGCCAAGTGATTACATTATGAGGGTCACATAAGAGCCCATTAGAAGCAGATTTTTGTATAGTTTCTTTTTTTTTTTGAAAAAAAGTGGTGAATTGGCTCTCAGTTTTTGTTACAGGTCTCCAAAATGTCATTGGGACCACCACCTTGTGACATCACACAGCCCCACAAAATTCCAAATATAAAAGTACCCAATTTTTTGATCAAAAGTGCAAAACTTTCTGCACCTTTAGATGCTTTGATTAACTCTCTAGTGTGCAAAGCTTCGCACTGTGGCAGCAAGCAACAATAGAGTTCACATGCCATGATCACTCTATTATTGCTTGTTTGCGCCACATATATGTATTGTTGTTCTTCGTGCACATCCCCCGTTCGTGGTGAATCACACATTTAACGCAACGCCAATGGAGAGGTTGCAACACTAGCAGTATTGGCTGGTAAGTTATGGCTGAAACCGTTTGAGCCACTACAGTGGCTTTTGTGGTTCTCAAAGGAATGTGGATGGTTAATCTATTCACTTCAAAGTTATTTAACATATAATGATCTTTATCATAACATGATGCAAAGTCAAAACTTTGATCTAAAGCAGGCTGGCACAACTCAGAAATATCTAAGGACTAAATTGATCAACATACATTTTCCACAGGCTGCAAAAGTCGACTTCATTATGCAGTAATCTAGAAAAAATTTTGGAATGGCAGTTAACCCGAAGCCAGGCTTTTGCAATGTTTTCTGCAACTGCGAAAACTCTGATGGGCCACAAAAAAGCTCCTGTGGGTCGTATGTTGTGCTCCTGTGGGTCGTATGTTGTGCTCCTGTGGGTCATATGTTGTGCAGGCCTGATCAAAATAATGTTTTCTTCAATTGTAGGTTCAACGTTAAAAATATACCATGTCGGCATTTCTGCAAATCATTTACCAACATTTCTTAAATTCTAAGAGGATTTATGATGACAAAAGTATTTCATTGTCTTAGCCAAAACCATATCTCTCTGTGTTCTTCTAACATGAAAGTTAAAACTTACCACTATCAATAACTGTAGGTACGACATTTGCTTCTTTATGAAAAAGTACATTGTTCATGATCTGAAAGTTATAACAACATTAAAACTATACAAGAAGTCAGTAAGAAAAAAAGCAAAGTAACCATGTCAACAATTTTCTTAATTGTTATTATTGGTGGTAACCATAAAATAAGTCTAATTTTGACGAAGACACTCAAAACATTGCTCTGAAAATTTAACCCTTTTTTTGCCAATCATACACATTCACTGAATTATCTGTGTGAAACTTAACAGACACTGCATGCACAACGATTTAAATAATTATTAATTAGGTTCTTACAGCCAAGGCATGTCTGGCAAATTGCAGCACCTGTTTTCACTCCAGATAGGATCCTACTAAGCTGTTCAAAGTTGTTTTTGATGCCTTATGGCCTTACAGTGTTAAGCACTGATGGCTTGAAACAAGTGAAAGGGCTTCATGCACGGTGTTACTAATACCATGACCACACAGCAAGCGTGTAGTGCCAGAAAAGAAGAGTCTTGCTAAGCAATGGTGAGAAAATATGATGCAATGAAAATGTAAATTTTTCTTTAAAAATACTGTAATGGCTGAAGAAATAAAACACATCACACATGATTTTATCACACAGAAATGACATATTATGCAAGTGTTATAACTTCAATTGAAAGCTAATAGATTTGCAGCAATTTATAAAGAAATCAGCCAATTTGCTTTCATAGCTTTCCAATGATTCAGACTTGCAGACATCTGTTAAGTCATTAGTCGGCGATGAAGTTTAATCAATAAATTTGGAAGTCTAATTAATCAAAATCAATCTGGAAATCTAATCAATCAATACGTTTTTTAAATAGCAAATAGATTTCACTAGACATCCACAGTTCTAATATGTCTTTCAAAATCTGTTTGAATTACTTGAAAACAAATGTTCCCTTTTGCATATCTTTTTGTACAGACTTTCTGAAACTGAAAAAGTTTGAATGGTGACATGAGAATATCTGGCAGTCGTCACCAACAAAACCATTGTGGCAAGGATCTCAATTTCACTGCAAAAGCCTTCTATAATTTTGAAATGTGTACCTTGATTTTTAGACCCAATTTAGCACAGTAGTTTCCCTTTTCTAGATTATTCAAGCAAATGTTACCTCTTCTTGATCATGTGCACAGAATTTTTTCAGGAGAATGTGAGCAAGCAACAACTGGCACTTTTCTGGCACTTCACTGTAATGAGAGTGATCCATTCCAAAGGCAATGGATAGTATAATTGTGGGAAGGTAGACCTGGAAAGATTACACTCACTTAACACTTGCACAAACCAGCATGCTTCAATGTACATATTTTTCTTTCTATAGAGCATACGTTCATCAACGTACACTGTGCATGAACATATCTGCCATCTGTGTAGAGAAATAGCAATTTAAAAAGTGAAGAGCTTGTTTAGGTTTCAATTGCAAGGTGTTTTAGGTAACTGGCAGCTTTTACAAGATTTTTACCACAACCTAAAAGCCTTAAGCAGTTATTAATTTGGGCAAATGAGCAGGCCCTCCCTTGATAAAAGAATTCTGTATGGTGTATTACTTAGCAGCATATTGTAAGCATATACTGCATTATTGTTTTTGTTGAAGTTATGCTACATCATGTTTATTTATGTTTTTCCATCCCTTTGCTAAAAAATCAGTGTTGCAAGCATATTCCTTAAATGTTATGTTCTTGTTCACGTCTCGTATAGCAGTTTTTTTTGTAGTAACTAGCATCAAATTCCAATAACAATTTGGTTTTCATCAAAACATTAGTTTTGTTTGATAAAATCAATGCAATCCATGCATTTAGTTACAGTGATTCGCATCTGTTTTTTCTGTGGTCTACCACTGTCAAAAATTCTGGTGTCAAATTTTGAAAGTATAAACAAAACTCTTTGCACTTTTAGTACTGGGGATTTTCCCTGTTAAATATCACTGGACACTGGGCAGTGTTTTAGAGTTAACATATTTATTTAAGGTTGTTGCAAAAGTAGGCTGTTTTTTCTGCCACTTGTGCGAATTACTTCTGCTGGATTACTGTTCAAATCTTGACATCACAATTCTGCCAGGAGTTATAGCCCTTGGGGTGAAACAGATGAATAAAAAAATGGAGGCCTAGAGAAATCGTATATCTATGAGTCAGAGATGTCAAAAGAAGTGTAAGGCAAAAACAAAGGCAAAGGATGATAATACTACCTTAATTGTTAATCCAATACTATGGTTTATAAATACAAGATTTAGAACTTCTGCTTCAGAAACAATCTTGCAACTGATTCTGCAATTTTACAATGATGCATCACCATGATATGGGAGTGTGATCCGTCAACACAATCAGGACAACCTCAATTTTAACAGAAATCATCTGCTGCAACAAGACACTTTGAATATTGAACATTTTCTTTGAACATTGTGAGTTGCACAGGTACACTTGGAACATACACAGATTAGATTTGTTATGTCAACGGACACGGATTGATTTCTGCATCGTTTTAGATAACTCTTCCGATCATTGACAGAGATTCATATCAAAAGATACATCAAATCACTTGTTATCAGTAAATTCTGTTGAGGAGGACGACAGGTGTCTTGACGTGTCCCTCCCCCTCCCTGTTTGGCATTCTATAAATATCAACCAAACCTGTCACTACGAGATCTACCATTGCTACCTGTGGTTTTATCCTGCAAAGTGATATCAAAAGCTGCTCTTCCGCGACATACCCCTTTTTTCCAGGCTAGATGCACCACTGCTTCCATCGACTTCTCGCATTCCAGCCGCAAGGCGTGGAGCACCATCAACGAACTCACTGGCAGGTCTGGACACTACTCTCACATGTGTCCTATCTCAGCAAACTCCATCGCTTCCCAACTTGTGAAGAATGGGGAACATAAGACTGGGAGCTGCGAATTCACCAGGCTTGACAACAAGCAGCTGTCCAACCTATTGAAGGTCTGAACACCTGAGGTAAACAGTGCCTCTGACCCTTTTAGGACAGAGGAGCTTGCTGCTGCCCTCAGGTGCCTGAAGCCAGGAAAGTCTCCGGGTCTGGATTTTGTCTTCCCCAGAGCTTATACTCCACACCGCCTCGGCTCTCAAATCTTGGTTTTGCGATTTCTTTCACTTCCTGCATGCCAACTTAAAATTCCAAATATCTCGAGAAGTTCACTAATACTTCAGATCCCAAAGCTGGAAAAGCCAGTGGGGACCCCAAGAGCTATCACTCCATATGCTCATGTCGAATCAATTGTTGACCCATTGCTCCTGCGGGAACACGCGGGTCTTTGATACAGGAGATAGACCATAGACCAGGTCATTTTGCTCACATAGGATATTGAGGATAACTTTTCGGCTATGAAGGCCGGAGCTGTGTTTGTCAATCTCACAGCAGCATACAACACTGTATGGGATGACGGCTTCACTGGCAAGGTGCTGCAATTGCTACCTGATGGACACATGGTGTGCATGATCATAAAGATGGTTGCCAATTGCAGCTTCACCCTCACCACTGGTAACAGGCAAACGGAGCACGTTACAAGGCCTCAAAAAACAGTGTCCCACAGGGATCCATCCTGACACTATGTCTCTTCAACATCTACATCTTCAACATGCCAACTACCATCTTCAGAAAATATGCACGTGCTGACCACCAAGCAATCATGCATGCTGATGGAGACTGGAAGGCAGTGGAAGGGGTGCTGAGCAAGGACATGGCAACCGTAGATGAATACCTTCAGACCTGGAAGCTGAAGCTTAGCACTACAAAAACGGTGTTGGCAGTCATCCATATCAACAAGGAAGCTAAATGTCAGCTAAAAGTCAACCAACCACAAAAACAAAACCCTGCGCTTTTGCTCCAAACTCAACTACCTCGGAGTAATGTTGGACAGATTGCTCACGTATCGCCAACACCTTGAGTCACTTCGCAAGAAGCTGACATGACGCGTCGCACTCTGAGAGGCTGGCTCTGGCTGTGGTTTTGGAGCAACGATGCTGTGAATAGCCACCCTAGCCCTGGTACATTCAATAGCAGAGTACTGCACTCCTGTCTGGTACCGCAGTGCTCATACCTGGCTCATTGACCCTGCCATCAACAACGCTTTGCAAATTGTGGCTGGATGCCTGCATTCAACTTCCCTATTCTCATGGTCATCCAACCTACTTAGCTTTGCCACAAAGGACCTACTCTTTCTCCAGCAAGCCCTGCAATGGAGCCTATACATCTGCTCCACTCAATGGTCACCCGTCCATCGAGCGTGATTGCATGGCGTCTCAAATCGAAACACTCATTTGTGCTTACTGCACAACAGCTCAACAGTTCATCTGACAACAACGTACGTGCGGTGCACTGGGCGTATCACCAATGGAATGCAGAGTGGTGGCACAACCTTACTAGACTCTGTACTTTCACCCACACCACCAGCACCCACTCTCCCAGAATGACCCTCCCAACATCAGTATGGGCCTGGCTTAACCGCCCCTGCACCGGTGTTGGGCGTTTCCACTCCTGCTTGTGCAAATGGGTATGGTCTCATCTGCGGCCTGTGAGTGTGGCGCAGAAGAACAAATAGTCAACCATGTTGTCCTCCAATGTCCAATCCACCAATGTCCTCATGGACTGCACGGCCTGATGGTTCTGGACAATTAGAAAATTAAAAGTGTGACCACAGAGCTATTGCCACAGAGCTATTGCCACCCTTGACTTTTATTCCAAACTGGTTTGTTAGATGTATATTTCAGTCACTCCCTTATAAGTTTGTGATAATTTCCCAATTGTAACACAACACTACAGACCACAATTGGTTGAGTTCTTCAATATCGTTATAGGTAACAAAAGCAGGATTGCCTGAATTTGATCATTCAATTCATCCATTTTGCAGAGACAATTAACACTGTCGATGCAGATTGAAATATATATACGTATGTAGATGTCATTCACTTTGTGACTTGAAAACTTTTTTCACACTTTTTTTTTTTGCAACGAAAATCTCCACAAATGTTCTTCATACTTAGACATATGAATCCTGAAGATTTTATGGAGATTTACTAAAAATTTTTGAGTTACGAAGTTTGGCATCTAAACATTTGGCTAGGCCTAGGCTACAACACTTTTTGCAAAACACTTAGGTCCTGGCAGTTGTGTGTAGCAATATAACTTTTTGTACTCATAGTTGTTCAAAAAAATTTCCACAAATGATCTTCATACCTGTGCACACCATGGCAGAAAATTTGAAGAAATTTCTAATGGAAAGTTACAGAGTAAGGTATTTTAGGTAACTATAGATGCGCATAGGCTACAAAGCTTTATCCTATTCAGCAGGGTTGACCAGTTGTTCTGCAAAGCACCATAACTTTTTCAAAACTGAATTTGTGCACCAAAATTTACAAGATTGTTATTCTGATTGTTATGGATTATTCTTCAAAATTTGAGTCCAACCTATCAAGAACCCTGCGAGTTATTAAATTTTCAATCGAGCAACTGAACTCTATGCCCAGCACATTGGACTGCTGTTGGTGCACGTCACTAGCAACGTACTTAGCCTACCTAAGAAATTTATGGCAGCAAGTTGTTCTGCAGGACCGAATAACTTTCTCATGCTTGGTCTTTTTCAACCAAAGTTTACACAAATGATCTTCTGGTAAAAATCAATCTTACTGGAAAATTTCAAGGCAATGAGACAAGTACATTTTGTGTTATTCAATTTTGTGTCTAGCTCAGGGGTCACCAACCAGGTTGCCCTGCACGGACCACGTGGGTCACTCGCACGCTTGTTCTGACAATAGCAAAACATGATCATGGTCTTCACATTGATGAATATCTTCATTTCTATTAATGATAACATAATTGAAGACAAATTGAGCAAATTTTTATTTCAGAAGTGTGTATCAAACTGGTAGCCCTTCGCATGAATCTGTACCAAGAAGTAGCTCTCAGTATCGAAAAGGTTGGTGACCCCTGGTCTAGCTATTGGGTAAAAAAACCCAAAAACCACTTACGCCTGCTGAATAAACGAGCAGAATTCATGCCGCATCAAAGGTGTTAACGTCATTCTGAAAATTGGGAAATTTGCTGTTCAAAATGAATAAATTGAAATGTAGGTATGAAAACTGGAGCAACTGTAATAACTTGTTTTAAGAAATTATGGACACCTCATTCATACGAGTTGCGTAGGACCTCCGTATTTCTCTTGGGTAAGAGAGCTACAGGACAATGATAATGGGTAATCTACAATGATGTAAAGTAACCATGTAGGTTGAACTCTTTCTGTTTTATCTGACTTTTTTATCAAACAAATGAAAACAAGTTTGAATAATAATAATGCATTTACACTTTTTGTGAAAATGCATAGTTGACCACAAATTCATTATGTTACGGAACGGCCACTGTTGAGTGACACAGGATTTTCCAATGAAATTTCTGCATATTCTAGACATTCTAAGCTTTATTCAATATGTACCTATTTTGAAAAGGAGTGTTCATTGCTGTTGACATAAGCCTCGTATTTTAATATTAAAAAATTAACCACTAAAAGAAGATGCAATGCTAAAAACATTTGTGATGATCAATATGAATGACTTACATCTGCAATGCCTTTCACACCATGATGAACAAAAACTTCATGAAATAATAAACATCCAATATGGGATCTGAAACAAAATAAGTATTTGTTCATATCTACAGTCCCAAAAACATAATTATCAACATTTTTGTACCACCCTACATACCTATGTGGAATGGGTTTTTACAGAGAGGGAGCTACATAGAAATACAGATCTGGCCTTTATTGGATACTCGCTGTAATCATTTTATCATGAAAGTTGGTAGATTTACATCAACTATGAAGAGAAATAGTGCATTGAACAATGAAATTGCAACGTGTTTAGTAAAGTGTTAAAAATATGGAAAACTATCATAAATGGCCTTGTATCTAGCTTGTTTACACAGGAAAATTCACTAATGACAAAAGTGTTAAGATAAATGGACTTCATTGTTTGCATTTGGGTCTAATCAGGATTGCTATGCAAAAATGAAAAATTCCTTTTGATATTTTGCGATGAAAAATCATTTTATGTAAAAGAAACCAACATGAAACATACTGCTAAATCCTAGAAATGTTTTTTCATACATACAATAATTTTATTTAATCTGTATTAGGGTTAACATCTCCAGCACAAAATTCAGAAGTTTCACAATCATCCAGACTAGTGCTTCTCAATGAAAGATGTACCAATCCTTTTGGGGACGATTTATGAATCACTATGCGTTTACTTTCGTAACTTTGCATTTTCAAAATGAATATCAATCTGCAGTAGAAACATAAAAATGTGCTCACAAACAATGGAGTTGAAGAACGTTTTGATTACAAAATATTTGCAATGAAGTTTAATCTCTTAGTAATTGCATCTGTATCAAAATGAAACACTTTTGTTATCAGTAAAAAACATGAAAACACAGGTATTTTGTAATCATGTGGCAAATCAACTGATGCCCAAACATTTTGGCTTGCAAAATATGGAAGTGGTGAAAACTTTAATTAACACATATTTGGTAATTGAAACTTCATTCACTGTATCAAAATCTTTTCCGCAAAAAATGACACAACAGTTGAAGCAGCAGATAAAACTTCATAAAGATGTCACAAAATATTGTACAAAATGCATGTTGAAGGCATAACTCTAACAGATAAAAAAACTTAAATCCAAAGGCAATGATAACCTACAAAAGACCTACTACAATTGAGCAAATAATTATAAATTATAAGAAGATTGCTTTAAGCAAGATGAAGGAGCATGTCAAGGGTGTGTCAGGACCTTGCGGCCACTGTGCACTTTGTGGTTGTTGTGTGAAATGCAACAAATCAATGGTACAATGGGTTTCACAAATAATGGGCAAAACAAAAACCTTCCCATTCAACCAAAAGTGAACAAGCGCAAACTACGGTATATATGTTATGATTTGTGTAATATGCCATGAAACAGAAACCTCAGCGATGGCTCAATGGCAGTGACTTTAGCTGGAGAGCAAACTTGTCCAGCCTGCGTGCAGCCAAATCATCAAATCTTGCCCATTTCTCAGATTGTTCACTGCTGACGTTTTAAAACACCCATGACATGACATAACAATGGGATGCACTGAGGAAGGCTGCTATGGATGCTGCCATAGACACACTTGGATACAGCACCAGAAAACATCAAGAATGGATTGGCAGCAATGATGCTGAAATACAAAAGGTGCTTATCAAGTGGAATGCACGATTTGCTGCCAAACTAAGAAACCCCACCTCAGTTGATCTCCACCACAGATGGGCCTTGCATTGTTCACAAGTGCAAAAACTGCCCGAAATGGAGAACATATGGAGGCTCTCCAACGCTATTGAAATTCAAAACTATGCGGATACAAGTGCAGTGTATCAGATTTATGACACAGTCAAGGGAGTTAAGAGCCCGAAATCCCATTCCATGCACCCTGTATGCACAAAGGATGGGACCACTCTAATCAAAGACAGGAAAGGCATCCTTTCTTGTTGGGTGAAGCACATTGAGGAATGGCTAAATCAGGCTAATCCTTTGGATCAATCCATAGTTGATCAGCTGCTGCAACTTCCAACTGTATCAGAACTTGATATTGTTGCAACTTCAGTGGTGTTGCGTTGATTGTGTGATTCACCACGAACGGGATGTGCGTGAAGAACAACACCATACATATATGTGGCGCGAACAAGCAATAATAGAGTGATC